>Ga0154004_1000018_pt1 | contig 51331 bp, 53 predicted proteins | sample TSFL088MetaG_FD_104727 | JGI IMG/M metagenome (GOLD analysis project Ga0154004, IMG submission 104727) | Attine ant fungus gardens microbial communities from Florida, USA - TSFL088 MetaG | ecosystem: Host-associated > Fungi > Mycelium > Unclassified | place: USA: Florida, Lake Talquin State... | reverse complement strand
GGCAGATCCAGCATCCCATGCTGGAACTCTATACCCTGCCGAAGGAGAATGAGACAGGCTACGGAACCATAACTGAAATCCGACCGATCGGAAGGCCGGAATAACCGAAATCTGATTTGCCGGTCCAGCGTATTTTATCTGGAACGAGGCATGGGTTTCGGGGTGAAAGTGCGTGAAAATAAAAACAGGCCGTTTTGTCTGTTTGCTTTGAAGTTAAAATAATCTGGCCGGATGAATGAAAACTTCATGCAGTTTTACCCTGCGGTCTGTTGGAATGCCTGTTTTTTCAATCTTGGGTTGTAAATAGCGGCTGTTTTTTTATATTGTACAGACAGTTGCCGGTTTTTCGTAATATTTGCAAAATTTTTTCTGAAATTTTTTTTGAGTCTTTTCAGGATGATGAGTCGGTATGACACATATAGCGGCTTTGTAAATCTGTTACCGGGGCTTGTCAGTGAATCAACTCTCTGATTCTCTAGATATGACCGCGTATATAATTGATTCGCAAACATGAATCCTGTTACGCGGTTTCTGGTTAAGGTTGTATTTCAAACAGGGTCAAACAGAACTCGAGGGGTATTCTCGTGGCTAGAAAGCATGTCGCAGTTCTGATGGGCGGTTTTTCATCAGAACGTCCTGTAAGCCTGTCTTCCGGACGGGCCTGTGCTGATGAACTTGAAAGGGAAGGCTATCACGTCAGCTGTGTGGATGTTGACCGCAATGTTGCTTCGGTTCTGGCGGAGCTTAAGCCTGATGTCGCTTTTAATGCGCTGCATGGCTCCTATGGGGAGGATGGCACCATTCAGGGTATTCTTGAATATTTGCAGATACCCTATACTCATTCCGGTGTTTTGGCTTCTGCGCTTGCCATGGATAAGGGACAGGCCAGAATTATTGCGGCTGCTGCGGGTGTTTCTGTTGCGCCATCGCGGGTCGTGAAGCGTTTTGACATAGGGCGTGAGCATCCGATTGAACCGCCTTATGTGGTGAAACCTGTCCGTGAGGGGTCAAGTTTCGGTATCGTCATTGTCAGGCAGGATAAGGAGCTGCCGCCGCCGGTTTTTGCTTCTTCCGAATGGCGATATGGCGATGATGTGCTGGTGGAGCGCTATGTCGCCGGACGAGAACTGACCTGTGCCGTTATGGGGGATACCGTGCTTGATGTCTGCGAGATTGTACCCGAAAAGGGCTTTCAGTTTTATGATTATGATTCAAAATATGCGCCGGGTGGCTCAAAACATATTTGTCCGGCAAAAGTTTCATCAAATATTTACCAGAATATACAAAGAATGACTTTGGCAGCGCATCGGGCGCTCGGATGTCGTGGCGTAAGCCGGTCGGACTTTCGGTATGACGAGGAGGGTGACGGGACGCTGGTCTGGCTTGAAGTCAATACCCAGCCGGGCATGACATCGACCTCTTTGATGCCTGATATCGCGAGGGTTTCAGGTCGCAGTTTTGGTGATCTGGTCCGGTGGATGGTGGAGGATGCGTCGTGTATGCGTTGAAGGGCAGCTCCGGGGCAGGCTTATTGTCGTTTTTGCAGGCAGGATTTATGCGTTTTTTATGGCGTTATCGTGGACTTTTCAAACATTTTCAACTTGAGGATGTGCGGGTTCCGTGCCATTCCGGTTCTGCTGCTGTGGCGGCTTTTTTCAGTATTGCCGTTGTTTTTGGCATATTTGCGGGGGGGCATGCGCCACAGGCTTTCAGACTGGTGACATCAGCTGCCGGTTTCGCCGTAGAAAAGGTCAATATCAGCGGAAATCATCAGACATCGGAAATTGATGTGCTGGAAGCTCTCGAGCTTGATGGTGAAACGTCAATGATCGGTTTTGATGTGGACAGGGCACGCGCTGCCGTTGCTGCTTTTCCGTGGGTGGAGTCTGTTTGCGTCCGGAAAATTTATCCTGACCAGATCAATGTCACTGTTGTTGAACGCCAGCCTGTGGCTATCTGGCAGCATGATGGTGCAGTTGATATTATTGACAGGCAGGGCCGTGTTATCGTGCCTTACAATACCGTTTGGGGGCGTGGTTTGCCGCTGCTGGTCGGTCAGGGCGCAGAGCGCCAGGCGGGTGTTTTCCTTGATGGGATGAGCCGGTTTGCAGGCATCAGGGAACGTGCCCGGGCCTATATCCGTATCGGTGACCGTCGTTGGGATATTCTGCTTGATAATGGTGTACGCATCAAGCTGCCGGAGGTTGATGCACCCGGGCGGCTGGCCAGGGCGCTGGCGCTTGAAAACAGTGATGGTCTGTTTTCCCGTGATGTTGAGAATATCGATTTAAGGCTGGCTGATCGGATTACAGTTGCGCTGTCGAATGAGGCGCTGGCGCGCCGTATGGCGGCAGTCAGGGAACTTGAGCGCTGGAAAAAAGCGCGGAAGGCGGGGCGGGTATGAGTGTTATATCTTCAATCAGTTCAGGCGGGTCACGCCGGACAAGGCTGCTGACAGTACTTGATGTCGGCTCAAGCAAGATATCCTGTATCATTGCGCGTTTGCGGCCGCTGGGTCAGACGCAGTATTTGCCGGGGCGCACACACCGTATGGAAGTTCTTGGCTTCGGTGTCCAGCAATCGCGTGGCGTGAAATCGGGGATGATTGTTGATCTTGTTGCAGCCGAGCAGGCTATAAGGCAGACCGTTGATGCGGCTGAGCGCATGTCAGGTCTGGTTGTGGATTCTGTTATTGTCAATTTCTCATGCCGCGGTATGAAGAGTGAGCATGTGACAGCTGCTGTTCCGGTTGGCGAGCAGGCGGTGACGATACGCGATATTCGCCGTGTTCTGTCTGATGGGTCGCGGACAGCCTTTCATCGTGACCGGCCTGTTGTTCATTCACTGCCCGTTTCTTTCAGCCTTGACGGTGAACAGGATGTTGCGGATCCGCAAGATATGATCGGCAATATACTTGGCGTTGACATGCATGTGGTCACGGCTGATACAGTCCCGTTACGCAATCTTGAGCATTGTATCAACCGTGCACATCTGAGTGTTGAGCGGATGGTGGTGACACCTCTTGCCAGCGGTTTGTCAGTTCTGGTGGGAGATGAGGCCCGGCTTGGCGCTGCCTGCATTGATTTTGGCGGGGGGACGACGACAATTTCCGTGTTCAGTAAAGGCAAATTTGTTTTTGCCGACAGCCTTGCCATGGGCAGTCATCATATTACACTTGATATTGCACGGGGGCTGTCAATTTCTATTGAAGATGCCGAAAGGCTCAAGGTGATGCATGGCTCGGCGTTTGTCTGTGGTTCGGATGACAGGCACATGATTACGCTTCCGGCACAGCATGGAATGAGTGATGGCATTGCCCGTTATCCGCGCGGCGTATTATCGCGCATTATCCGCGCCCGTGCGGAGGAAATGCTTGAACTGGTTCGGGACAGGCTGGGCCGTTCCGGTTTTGGCCCGGCGTTTGGCAAACGTCTGATTATGACCGGCGGTGGCTCGCAGTTGACCGGATTTCCGGATGTTGCCCGGCATATATTAAGCAGCAGGCTGCGTGTTGGCCGCCCGCTTGGAATTTCCGGTTTACCGGATATGGCCCGTGGTGCTGCGTTTTCAACAATAGTCGGTTTGTTGATTTATCCGCAATCAGCAGGGTTTGACGATCAGAAGCTGTATTCTGTTTCGGCAGAAAGGCTGATGAAAACGGAGGGGCGCTTTCTGCGTATGGGCAGATGGCTGCGTGAGAGTTTTTGAATAAAAAATAATTTGATTTCGCGGCTCGCGTTGGGTTCGCGGCGAAATGTGAGAAGGAAAAAAATATGACAATCAATCTGCAGAAGCCGGATATTACCGAGCTTAAGCCGCGTATCAATGTTTTCGGCGTCGGCGGTGGTGGTGGCAATGCTGTTAATAATATGATCAATGCCGGGTTGCAGGGTGTTGAATTTGTTGTTGCCAATACGGATGCGCAGGCACTGACGATGTCAAAGGCCGAGCGTGTTATTCAGCTTGGGGCCGCTGTTACCGAAGGGCTGGGAGCCGGATCGCATCCAGAAGTGGGGCGTGCTGCTGCTGAAGAATGCCTGGATGAAATTCTTGATCATCTGACCAATTCCCATATGGTGTTTGTGACAGCCGGCATGGGTGGCGGAACGGGTACAGGCGCCGCTCCTGTTATTGCCCGCGCTGCCCGTGAGAAGGGCCTGCTGACGGTTGGTGTGGTGACCAAGCCTTTTCATTTTGAAGGCCAGCGCCGGATGAAGACAGCTGAAGCCGGTATTGAGGAATTGCAGAAAAGTGTTGATACGCTGATTGTTATTCCCAACCAGAATCTTTTTCGTATTGCCAATGACAAGACTACCTTTGCCGATGCTTTTGCAATGGCTGATCAGGTGCTTTATTCCGGTGTGGCTTCCATTACCGATCTGATGGTGCGTGAAGGTCTGATAAATCTTGATTTTGCTGATGTGCGCTCAGTCATGCATGATATGGGCAAGGCGATGATGGGCACAGGAGAGGCGACCGATCAGGGGCGTGCTCTTGCGGCGGCTGAAGCAGCCATTGCCAACCCGCTTCTGGATGAGACATCCATGCGCGGTGCCCGCGGTCTTCTGATCTCGATTACTGGCGGCCGTGATATGACACTGTTTGAAGTAGATGAAGCCGCCAACCGTATCCGTGAGGAAGTTGATCCGGAAGCCAATGTTATTTTCGGTGCTATTGTTGATGAGGCGCTTGAAGGTGTGATCCGTGTTTCTGTCGTGGCGACGGGTATTGACCGTATTGTTACTGAAACGGTTCAGCAGCCGAATGTTGTTTCCGTCCATTCCCATCCGGCAAAAAAGCAGGAAGCGGCAGCGGCTCCGACAGTTAAGGTCAAGTCTGGGCAGCCGCCGCGTTCGGAAGCATTTATAGAGACTCCTGAAGAAGAAATGGCCGGGACGGCAGGTGAGTTTTTCCATCCGCAGAGTCAGATTTTTGGCAAAATGGCACAAAGCATGCCGCAGCAGGCCAGACGCGCAGAGCATGTTGCACGTGCTGTAACGGTGAAGCCTTCTGTGTTGCAGCCGTCAATTGATCAGGCTATTGCAATGCCGCCGGCTGCTGCCTGTGTCACAAATATTGCTTCCTCTGTCATGGATGATGAGAAACAGGCAGTCAGGGCGGAGCAGTCTCAGGAAACAGCGTTACGTGAGAGCGGTGTTGCGGCGTCACGCATTCCTGCAATTGATGATTTTCCTCCGGAAATCCGGCATAATGTTCGGGAAAGAAGCATAGCGTACCAGCCTGAGCAGGGCCATGGCCAGCGCAGCCTGTGGCAAAGGCTGACGCAGGGTTTTATATATCGCGATGATGATGAGCCGGTAGCCCGTCTGGAGCCTGCTGTAGCACAATCGGGAGGTGGCGCACAGCCTGCGGGCAAGCCGGAAAACATTGCCCGGCAGGAGACAGTTCGCCGCCCGTTGATACAGGATACAACTGTTTATGCGCCGCGCCGCGGGCCGGGTGATACACAGATCCGCTTATCGCAACAGCTGGATGAAGGCGAGGATGATAAGCTTGAAATTCCGGCTTTCCTGCGCCGTCAGGTGAACTGACATACGGGTAAAACTGTTATATCCTTCTCATTGTCCCGTTATCCCGGAAAAATAATGGGACTTTTTTCATGTATCATGCAAAAATGATTTGCCATTCGTGGTTTGCAATGTACATATCCTGTTGCGTCCGTGCAGATGCCGGATGTTCCGTTTGGCTGCAGGATGTTTCAGGCACTGGTGTAAATCTTTTTCCATGGTGCAGGCCGATGTACAGCAGGATTTTAAATCCGGTTCATCAAGGATGAGGTTTAATCACCCCGTGAAGCGTTTTCAATCCACATTAAAGGAAGCTGTCACACTTTCAGGTTATGGCGTTCATAGCGGTGAACCGTCCACGGTTGTTTTAAAGCCTGCGGCAGCAGATTACGGTATTGTTTTTTTTCGTGTTGATAAGACGGGCAATGCCCATCGTTTCCCGGCTGATATGTTTCATGCCGGTCTAACGGATCGTTGCACAACGCTTGGGTCAGGTGATACCCGGATTGATACGATCGAGCATCTGATGGCAGCAATTGCGGCATCCGGGCTTGATAATCTGGCGATTGAGGTTTCTGCACGTGAAGTTCCCATTCTTGACGGTGGGGCTGTAACCTATATGAAGGCGATTACCGGGGCGGGAATTGAAACACAAAAAGCGGTGCGCAAATATATTCGTGTTCTTGAAGCGGTGGAGGTTCGGTCTGGCGCCGGATTTGCCGGGTTTGCGCCGTCGGAAGCGATGTGCTTTGATATATCTATTGCCTTTGCTTCACCTGTTATTGGTGAGCAGCATCTTGCTTTTGCGCTTGATGCAGATTACTTCCTGCATGATATTGCTCCGGCCCGTACCTTCGGGTTTTTAAAGGATGTGGAAGCTTTATGGGCGATGGGGCAGGCCCTTGGTTCTTCGCTTGAAAATTCAGTGGTAATCGGGTCGGATAATACTGTTCTCAATTCCGGCGGGCTGATTGCTGACGATGAATTTGTGCGCCACAAGGCGCTGGATGCAATCGGCGATACAGCGCTTCTGGGCCGGCCTTTTATCGGTCTTTTCCGTTCTTTCAAGGGGGGGCACAAGTTGAATGCGCAGGCTGTCCGGGCTTTGCTTGATGATCCGCGATATTATGAAATTATGGAAGCTGCATCTTAAAATTTGTTAAAATTCTGTTTATTTGCGAAGAACTGCCTTATTTGAACGCATATGCAATGATTGACCGTTACAGGAAAAATCGGCTAACTCATAGTTCGGAAATATCGCATTAGCGGCCGGAGTAAATATGATAACGTCTTTATCAATTATGGGTGTTGTGCAGCGCCAGGCGCTTAAAAGCTTCCATGGAGTTATAGCTGTTGCAGGCATAATTGCTGGCGCCAGCCTGATGACAGGTTGTGCCGGAAAGAGTAAGGATGTGGATCTTAACGCCTATGTCAACACGATTGATCCGCCCGACGTGCTGTATAATCAGGCGCTTGCCAATCTTGAAGAGGGACGTTTGGGTGAAGCATCCAGAAAATTTGAGGCGATTGACCGGCAGCATCCCTATACCGAGTGGGCACGCAAGGCGCTGGTTATGGGTGCATTTACCTATTACCGCCAGAGCAAGTATGATGAAGCTGTTAACATGGCAAAGCGATATATCACCCTTTATCCGACTTCGGATGATTCAGCTTATGCTTATTATATCATCGGTCTTGCCTATTTTCGTCAGATACCGGATGTGACACGCGACCAGAAGGATACCCACCGCGCTATTGATGCCATGCAGGAAGTGATTGATCGTTACCCGAAATCGGAATATGTTTCTGATGCGGAGACAAAAATCCGTTTTGCGCGTGAACAGCTTGCCGGTAAGGAAATGCAGGTTGGCCGTTATTATCTTGAGCGTACACAATACCTTGCTGCTATCAAGCGTTTTCGTATAGTTGTTGAGGATTATTCCAACACCAACCAGATTGAAGAGGCGCTTTACCGTCTGGTAGAGGCGAATTATGCAATAGGCCTGACTACGGAGGCGCAGACAGCGGCGTTCGTTCTTGGGCAAAATTATCCCCAAAGCCAATGGTATGCTGATGCTTTCAGGCTTCTGCAAAAGGGTGGCTTAAGCCCGCGTGAAGATGAAGGAGGATGGCTGTCCAAGGTTTTTCAGGCCAAGAAAAAAGATAAGGCTTCCTGATTTCCCATGCTTATTCAACTTTCGATCCGTGATATTGTGCTGATCGAAAGGCTCGATATCAATTTCGGGGCAGGCCTGTCGGTGCTGACCGGTGAGACAGGTGCAGGCAAATCCATTCTGCTTGATTCGCTTTCACTTGCACTCGGTGCGCGCGGTGATGCATCGCTCGTGCGCCATGGTGCCGGGCAGGGGCAGGTTACGGCTGTTTTTGATGTCGGGGCTGATCATCCGTCAAGGCGGTTGTTGCGTTATAACGGCCTTGAGGATGAGGGTGATCTTATCTTGCGGCGCATCCAGTCCGCCGACGGGCGTTCACGGGGGTTTATCAATGATCAGGCGGCAAGTATCGGGCTGGTGCGCGATGTCGGCAGGCTGCTGGTTGAAATTCATGGCCAGCATGCCGACCGGGCGCTGGTAGAAGGATATGCACATCGTGTCTTGCTGGATGCGTTTGGCGGACTTGACCGGATGGCTGCAAGGCTGAAGGAACGTTACCGTATCTGGCGGGATATGGAGCAGACGCTGGTGAAACATCGGGCAAAGGTTGAAGAAGCTGTCCGTGAAGCGGATTATCTCAGATCGTCGGTGGAAGAACTGGCACGCCTTGATCCGCATAGTGGTGAAGAAGAAGAATTGGCAGGACGTCGTGCCTGTATGATGAAATCTGAAAAAATTGCGGGCGATATGAATGAAGCGGGTAGTCTGCTTTCCGGGGTTGAATCTCCTGTGCCGGTGCTGGCTAACCTGGTACGGCGGCTTGAACGCAAGATTCCTGACGCACAGACACTTGTTGAGCCGGTTGTGCATGCAATCGACCGGGCACTTGAGGCGCTTGGGGAAGCACAGGATGGCATTGATGCGGCCATACGCGCTATGGATTTTGATCTGCATGAACTGGAGGCGGTGGAGGAACGTTTGTTTGCCTTACGCGCGGTTGCACGCAAATATGCTGTTTCTGTAGAAAATCTTCCTGAATTGCGGGAAAAAATGGAAGCGAATCTTGCTGATCTTGATGCCGGTGAAATGATCTTGCATCAGATGGAAGAGGAAGCCGCTGCTGCCCGTGTTTTTTATGATGCTGATGCCGCAAGCTTGTCTGAAAAGCGGGTAGCAGCGGCCCGGCATCTTGAACAGGCAGTTATGGCGGAATTGCCGGCACTCAAGCTTGAACGGGCTGAATTTATTGTTGAAATAACGGTGAATGGTGAGCAGCGCGGCGAGTATGGTATTGATAATGTTGAATATTGGGTTCGCACCAATCCGGGAACACGTCCCGGCCCGATGATGAAGCTGGCTTCAGGTGGGGAGTTGTCACGTTTTCTTCTGGCGCTTAAGGTTGCGCTGGCAGATCGGGGTTCAGCACCGACTCTTGTTTTTGATGAAATTGATACCGGTGTCGGCGGTGCCGTTGCGGATGCTATCGGCCAGCGTCTCAAACGCCTTTCCGAGCGGGTACAGGTGCTTTCTGTCACGCATGCGCCGCAGGTTGCAGCGCGTGCAGATGCGCATTTCCTGATTTCAAAATCGGAGACTGATGAGAAAGACCGGGTTGCGACGCAGATTCATTTGATGGAACCGTATGGACGGCAGGAAGAAATTGCGCGCATGCTTGCCGGTGCCCATATTACTGATGAAGCGCGTGCAGCAGCCAGAAAATTGCTGACAGGAGGAAGCAAGGGTACGGTTGCAGACTGATGTGATGGTTCAGAGCATTACAAGTCAAAAGTGTGAAACAGTTTTGTATCCGGGAATGCGGCGAAACAAAGATCTGGATTATTTCCGTATTTTGTCATTAAATATCAAATTTGATCGATGCTGGCATTTGCATTCTGGAGCATATGTTTATGACTGAAACTGCTGTTGATAAACTCACCGGAACAGAAGCAGCCTGCGAGCTTGAGCGGCTGGCAAAGGAAATTGCCGGTCATGATCAGCTTTATAATACGCAGGATAGTCCGCAAATATCGGATGCAGAATATGATGCCTTGCGACGCCGTAATCTGGCTATTGAACAGCGTTTTCCGCAATTGATCCGTGAAGATTCTCCGTCGTTTAAAATAGGCGCACCTGTTTCGGAGAAGTTTGAAAAAGTAACGCACCGGATTGCAATGCTATCGCTTGATAATGCATTTTCCGATAAGGATATATATGATTTTATTGATCGTATCCGCCGTTTTTTACGTTTGTCCGCAGAGCAGCCGCTTGATCTCACGGCAGAGCCGAAAATTGATGGTCTGTCACTTTCTTTGCGCTATGAAAAAGGCCGACTTGTGAATGCTGCAACCCGCGGTGATGGCATGGTGGGAGAAAATGTTACGGTCAATGCCTGTACGGTTGCTGATATTCCTGCTGTTCTTGGCGGAAATCCGCCTGAAGTGCTTGAGGTACGGGGTGAAATTTATATGGCGCACAAGGATTTTTCTGCCTTGAACGAACGGCAGGAACAGGCGGGAAATCTGCGTTTTGCCAATCCGCGCAATGCGGCTGCCGGTTCGATACGCCAGCTTGATGCTTCGGTTACTGCTGGCCGGGCGCTGAGGTTTTTTGCCTATGCATGGGGCGAGGTCAGTGAAATGCCGGCAGATACTCAGCTTGGCATGATTGATTGTTTCCGCGACTATGGATTTATCGTTAATCCGCTGACAAGGCTTTTTCATGATGCGGCGGGTCTGGTGGGGCACTATCATGAAATTGAAAAAGAGCGTGCGATGCTTGATTACGATATTGACGGTGTTGTCTATAAGGTTAACGCGATTGCCCTGCAAAACAGGCTTGGTTTTGTTTCACGTTCACCACGCTGGGCAATAGCCCACAAATTTCCGGCGCAGAAGGCGATAACCATTTTGCGCAATATTGATATTCAGGTTGGGCGTACAGGTGCACTTACCCCTGTGGCGCGGCTTGAACCGGTTACGGTTGGCGGCGCAGTGGTCACCAATGCAACCCTGCATAATGAGGATTATATCCGCGGTATCGGCGCAGACGGGATTCCTGTCCGCGATAGCCGGGATATTCGTATCGGCGATACTGTCATTGTTCAGCGTGCGGGGGATGTTATTCCGCAGGTTGTTGATATTATACCGGAAAAGCGCCCGGGGGATGCTGTGCCTTATCGGTTTCCGCGTCTTTGTCCTGTTTGCGGCAGCCATGCGGTACGGGAGGAAGGCGAGGCCGTGTACCGATGCATGGGCGGCTTGATCTGCCCGGCACAGGCAGTGGAGCGTATCCGCCATTTTGTTTCACGCAACGCGTTTGATATTGAGGGGCTGGGAGAAGAACGGGTCGAATTTTTCTTCTCTGCGGAGGATGATTCTGTTACGATCAAATCGCCGGCTGATATTTTCACTTTGGAACGCCGACAGGAGAAATCGCTGACAAAGCTTGAGAATATAGAAGGTTTCGGGTCAACATCTGTCAGAAAGCTTTATGATGCCATAGAAGCGCGTCGTAAAATCCCATTCAGCCGTTTTCTTTTCGCTTTGGGTATCCGCCATGTGGGAGAGGTGAATGCCCGCCGTTTTGCCCGCCATTATTTGCGTTATGATGCATTTGCGAAAGCTGCTGAAGAAGCGGCAATACCACAGAATAAAGCGGATAAAGGCAATGAAGCATGGCAGGAAATAACAGGTATCGAAGGGATCGGTACGATTGTTGCCGAGGCTGTCGTCGATTTTTATGATGAAAAACATAATATTGAGGTGCTTTCATCGCTTTTGGCTGAAGTTACTGTTCTTGATGAAGAGTGCCCCGCTATACCGGGTTCACCCGTGGCAGGGAAAACAATTGTCTTTACCGGCAGCCTGGAGCGCATCTCGCGGGATGAGGCAAAGGCAATGGCTGAACGGTTTGGAGCCAAGGCAGCCGGGTCTGTTTCGGCCAGGACTGATCTGATCGTCGCCGGGTCGGGGGCGGGATCAAAGCTTGCAAAAGCGAAAGAGCTGGGAATCCGGATTATTGATGAAGACCAGTGGTTTGCCCTGATCGGTCAATAGTCAGCCGTGATTAAAGGCGATGTTGGGTATCTATGAAGGCAGATGGCAAAACAAAGGCTGAGAATATTTGATTTGATATAACCGGATGTTTGTTTCAGTATTTTTATATAAAAATTATAATTATCTTAAGGGGTATGTTTTGTGCAATTGCCTTGTTCGGGAGAGGTGATTCCACAAGAAAATAAAGCTGAGACAGCATCTTCATGCCAATGATTTGGTATTTGCTTTGTTATCATGACAACAGTTTTTTGTCTGGCAGGATGCAATCACAGAAACACTGGTATCACACTATCCGGTCAGCTTTATTGTGATGGTGCGTTTGCGGGTCTTTCTTCCGGTGAAGATTTTTCTTGCTGTGTTGATATGAAGCGGATTGCGTACCGGTATCAGAAGCCGCCGCCTGTTGCTTCAGGGTGTGCATTTCATTGTTTCGATTTGTGATCTGCTCTGATAGCCGGTTTCGCTTTTCAATATATGGGTCTGGCAGAGACAACAGTGCTTGAATCATGCTTGTCTGCTGTTCGGGCATTATCTTCGGGTGTCCTTCTGTTGCAGGGAAGCTGTTGGCTCTGGCGCCTGCGGCTGGTTTTACCGGTATCATAATCATGCTGCGTTCTGGAAACGGGAGTTATGCCACTGAGTGTTTTTATGATCCTGGTGCGGCTGTTTATATGATCCTGGCTGCCGGCGGTTATGATAAGCCGCAGCTCCTGTTTTTCCATGCCGGCGCTGATGGCCCCTGTAGTGCTGACGGCAGGCTTGCCGTTTTTCCGGATTGTAAAATAGTGGTCAGGGATACTTTGGCCTTGCAGCTTGTCTGGCCCGTTTTCACAGGTTTATTGTTTTTTACGGGCATACCCGGATGGCTCTCCTCTTCCAGGAAAGAGCTATTGTCGTTTTGAATGGCCTTTTGTTTTCTGCCGTGGGCAGATACGCAAGCAGGTGCAGGTTGAACAGAAGCGCAGAAGGCAGTTTGTCTGTTTATGAAACGGCATTTTCTATCTGTATCCTGCCTGCATGGATAGTCAAAGAGAAGCAGTTGCCTGGGCCAGCCATTCACGGTCAGCATCATCAAGGAAAGGCGCAATCTTGCGGTAAGTCTCATCGTGATACATATCCAGCCAGTCACGCTCTTCCCTGGTTAACAACTCCGGCAGGATAAGATGCCGGTCAATAGGGCAGAAGGTGAGTGTTTCAAAGCCAAGCATTGGCAGCTCCCCCCCTTCAGGGATTTCTGCCGGCTGTACCGTCAGCAGATTTTCAATCCTTATACCGAAAGCGCCTTCACGGTAATAGCCCGGCTCATTTGACAGGATCATGCCCGGCAGTAATTCCTGCGTGCCAGCCCGCGAAAGGGTTTGCGGGCCTTCATGCACACAGAGAAATGCACCCACGCCATGACCGGTGCCATGGGCATAGTCAAAACCGTTTTTCCAGAGCGCGATACGCGCCAGGGCATCAATATCCTGTCCCCGTGTTCCTGATGGGAAACGCATGGCGGAAATTGCGATCATCCCTTTGAGAACCAGAGTGAAACAGCGCTTTTCCTCATCACCTGCCTGGCCAATTGCAATGGTGCGGGTAACGTCTGTTGTGCCATCGCGGTATTGCGCGCCAGAATCGACAAGGTAAAGCTCGCCATCCTTTAAGAGCCGGCTGGTTTGTGTGTTAACCCGATAATGGATAATGGCGCCATGGGGGCCGGCGCCGGAAATGGTATCAAAGGAAATGTCCTCCAGTCTGGAATCCAGTGTTTCGGCTGTTTGTGCGCGCAATTCTTCCAGTTTCCGGGTGGTGGAAATTTCATCCTGAGTGCCCGGACGCTGACGGTTGAGCCAGGCAAAAAAACGTACAAGCGCCACACCATCGCGCACATGAGCCTTGCGTGAACCGGCAAGCTCTGCCGGTGTTTTGATGGCGCGCGGGAGTTGTGCCGGATCCCTGCCCTCCTTCACGTGTCCGCCCGCCTCTTCCACGATCAGGCGCAGGCGCTCTGCTGCCAATGCCGGATCCAGCAAAATCACCTGGCCATTCTGGGCAAAGCGTCTGATCCTGTTTTCAAAACTGGAAAGTTCCAGAATATCACAAAGAGGCTGGAGGTAGTCTTTCTCGTCTTTTCCCAGTTTTCGTTCATCAATAAAAAGTGCAGGCTTGCCCTGCACAGGCAGTATCGCAAACGAAAGGGGCAGCGGTGTATTGGCAACATCAGTTCCGCGGATGTTGAAACACCAGGCAATGGAAGAGGGATCTGTCAGTATGGTGCCTACAGCTTTTACATCAACAATTGCTTCCCACATTTCGGTGAGTTTTTCCTGTGCCGTTTTTCCTGCCAGATCGACGGGCTGTATACTGATACGGCCCAAAGGCGGCCCGGGGCGGTCATCCCAGATAAGATCAACGGGGTTTTCTTCTGTCTCAACAAGATGGCCGCCATTTGCTTTCAGCACATCGCGCAAACTTCGTGCGCCGGAGATGGTGTGCAGCCACGGATCAAAACCGATTTTAAGCCCTGCACCATAGAGTTCCAGCCATGTGACAGGTGATGTGGAGACAAGATTTTCATAAGAAAAAACAGCTGCATCCGTTTGCTGGCGCACCTGTAGCGTGTAACGGCCATCGGCAAAGATGATAGCCCTGTCCTTTAGAATAAGAGCAATACCGGCAGAACCGGTAAAACCTGTGAGCCAGGCCAGCCGCTGTGCCTGGGGAGGTACGTATTCTCCCTGGTGTTCATCGGCGCGTGGCACCAGAAATCCGTCAAGCTCAAGGCGGGCCATTTCTGTGCGCAGCTTTTCTATACGGGAGCGTGCATTGCCTGGTTCTGTTTTGACTTCGAATGACTGAAACATCAGATACCTGTTTACTTGAGATGAAGTGTGACCCATCCTTCATGGTGGATCGTCTGACAATGATAAAGTCTCTGGGTGCGATAAGCCGCCAGCACCTTATCACGCTGGCTGTCAAGGATGCCAGACAGAATGAGTGAGCCACTGCGCTTGAGCGCCCGCACCATGACAGGCGCAAGTTTCATAAGCGGGCGGGCAAGAATATTGGCGACAATCAGATCAAAAGGTGTGCGGGTTAGCATTTCCGGATGGTGAAAACCGGCGGAGGTGATGGGATGAACTGACCGGAGCACACCATTGAGACGGATATTCTCGCGCGCAACCTGTGTGGCAACAGGGTCTATATCCGTTGCCAGAACACGCACCGGCTGCAATTTTGCCATGGCGATTGCCAGAATGCCGCTGCCTGTGCCCAGATCCAGTGCATTGCGGGGATGTTCACGCCGCATGATTGTGCCGATCATTTCAAGGCAGCCTGCCGTGGTGCCGTGATGGCCGGTACCAAATGCCTGGCCGGCCTCAATCTCAATGCCAAGGTCATTGACTTTCATCTTGCTGCGGTCATGGGCACCATGAACAAGGAAGCGCCCCGCGCGAACAGGCTTCAGCCCTTCAAGGCTGTGTTGCACCCAGTTGATTTCAGGCAATATTTCAACATTCAGACATGCAGCATCAATATTTGCCGATTGTGCCAGTCGGTATGCCGTTTCCTGAGACAGACTTTCATCAACATAGACCGAGATTTCGAAAATCGCTTTTGTTTCATCAATCTCGGTAATGGCAACAGGATGACCATCATCCTCAAATTCTGCATCAATCAGGTTGAAAATTTTTTCCGCCTCGGCTTTTTTCCTGACAATATATAAACGAATCTGTCCCAAGGTTTATCTATCCGCACTTTCTGCAAGGCTTTTTAGTTGCTCAACAGCGATTTCGTCAGTTTCCTGGTAAGGAATAATACTGCGTTTGCGGCCGCCTTTATTTAATAAAATTACGGCTGCTGTATGGTTGTAAGTGTAATTACCATCGCTGTTATCAACCTTTTCAGCAGCAATGTTGAAGGATTTGACCGCTGCATGAACTTTTACCGGATCGCCGCTGATGCCGATTATTCTATCTGAAAAATTGGAGATATAATCATGCATAAATTCCGGTGTATCGCGTTCGGGATCAACTGTGAAAAACCAGACACCGATTTTATCCGCCGCAGGACCAAGTTTTTCAAGCTGGCGGGTCAGATTCAGAAGTGTTGTGGGGCATATGTCAGGGCACATTGTATAGCCGAAAAAGATTGCCGCCGGTTTTGCGCGAATATCAGCTTCAGTCACTGTTTTCCCGCGTGAGTCAACCAGTTTGAACGGATCACCTAGCGGGCCGGGCCGCGTCCAGTGCTCATAACCCAGCACACAAGCAATAAAAACGATAGTTAATACAATAATTTGAGAAACCTGTTTCATGTGCTTGTCCTGAAAAAATATGAAAAATGGCCAGAAGGCAGATAAATCTGACAGAAGAAATTTCTCCGGGATTTCTAGAGCATTTTACAGCCGAATGGAACATTCGGCGTCGGAATAATGCGACCAGCCAGGAAAATAAGCATTTTACAGCCGAATGGAACATTTGGCGTCGGAATAATGCGGCCAGCCAGGAAAATAAGCATTTTACAGCCGAATGGAACATTCGGCGTCGGAATAATGCGGCCAGCCAGGAAAATAAGCATTTTACAGCCGAATGGAACATTCGGCGTCGGAATAATACAGCAAGGCAAGGAATCCAGGTTATTTATTGTTAAAAATATTTTTCAAAAAAGGAAATGCCGGTTTTTTGATGGAAACAGCAGTAAGAACAATAAAAAGGAGCAGGAAAGAACGGATAAAGCAGTTGGTCTGCGATTTCAGAACAGCTGGTCGTGCATTTATTCTATTGCCCGGTTGCAGGATACAAAACTCAGGTGCTGTGCTGAGATCGGTGAAAAGGTTATTTTGCGAGGATGTGATGGCGGGGGATTTCAGCTGTTTCGAGCGCCAGGCGGAAGTGGTTTACGTTGATAGCGATCGCTTTCGTTTTCTTGCAGCCAATGTGGGGCAAGTCCGGTTATCACATGATTGATGAATGTGATACTTCGCTGATGTCGGGTACGATTTTGCATTCTGGCAAGGCAAGCTGATTCAGGCGGATAAGGATGCAACCCGCCTTGACTGCTGCTCCCCGATTGATTCCGGATCTGTCACTGATATGAAATTCTTATATTTTTTGAATAAAACCGCCAAGAACACGCTTTTGGCCTGCCTTGTCGAAGTTGATAGTCAGCCTATCGCCATCAATCGCCGCAATATTGCCATTGCCGAATTTCATGTGAAAAATCCGGTCACCTACGCTGAACTCTTCCGCCAGTTTTCCTTCGATGGTTCTGGAGCGGTGTGAAGTGCGTCCAGCGCCAAAACCCGATTCCGCTTCGCCATAACCTATAGGTTCAACTTTGATGCCGGATCGTGTCCCCCAGTTGTTGCGGGTGGCGTCTGTACGGTTCTGCTGTGCCCGTTGCCAGCCCGGTGTCGGGTAATTGTTTTCAAATGGTACGGGGCGGTCAGAACGGGAGCGATCATAGCTGCCAAAAGAATTGCCGGTGCTGGCCACCTCCACATGGGTTTCCGGTAATTCATCAAGAAAGCGTGAAGGAAGAGTAGACTGCCAGAGGCCGTGAATCTTACGGTTTGAAACAAACCAGATATGCAGGCTTTTACGCGCTCTTGTCATTCCGACATAGGCGAGGCGCCTTTCTTCCTCAAGTCCGGCACGCCCTCCTTCATCAAGTGAGCGTTGATGAGGGAACAGCCCTTCTTCCCAGCCGGGCAGAAAGACGGTGTCAAACTCAAGTCCTTTGGCAGAGTGGAGCGTCATGATATTGACAGCATCAAGATTTTCATTCTGTTCGACATCCATAACCAGTGAGACATGTTCGAGAAAGCCGCGCAGGCTTTCAAATTCTTCCATCGAGCGGACAAGCTCTTTCAGATTTTCAAGCCGGTCCGGCGCTTCTGCCGCGCGGTCATTCTGCCACATGGCTGTATAGCCGGATTCATCAAGAATTGTTTCCGCAAGCTCTTTATGGGGCGTGTTATTGAGCAAATTTTGCCAGCGGTGGAAATTTTCCACCACTTCGCGCAAGCTGCTGCGGGATTTGGGACTCAGGACATCCATTTTGACAAGTTCTGCCGCTGCGGCAAGCATGGGAATGCCCCGCTCACGTGCTGTATCGCGGATTTTCCGGGTTGTCGCCTCGCCAAGGCTGCGTTTCGGTGTGTTGACGATGCGTTCAAAGGCAAGGTCATCTGCGGGTTGTGCAACAACACGGAAATAAGCCAGTGCATCGCGGATTTCCATGCGCTCATAAAAGCGCAGGCTGCCAATGATACGATAGTTAAGCCCCAATGTGGCAAAACGGTTTTCAAACTCAAGCGTCTGGAAAGAAGCACGCACCAGAATGGCCATATCGTTAAGGGCATGGCCTTTGCCTTGCATGGCTTCAATTTCATCGCCGATGGCGCGGGCCTCCTCTTCCGAGTCCCAGGCGGCATGAACCTGAACTTTTTGCGCGTCATCATCCTTCCTGTCGGTAAACAGGGTTTTGCCAAGCCGTCCTTCATTATGGGCAATCAGACAGGACGCGGCTCCCAGAATATGGGCTGTCGAACGGTAATTGCATTCAAGCCGGATAACGCTGGCGCCGGGAAAATCTTTCTCAAAGCGTAAAATATTATCCACTTGTGCGCCACGCCAGCCATAAATTGACTGGTCGTCATCACCGACACAGCACAGGTTGACGGTTCCCTTCCCGGGACGCCGGGCCAGAAGGCGCAGCCAGAGATATTGTGCCGTATTGGTATCCTGATATTCATCAACCAGAATGTAGCGGAATTTCCGGTGATATTCGCGTAACACATCCGGATTGTTTTGAAAAATACGGATCGGGTGCAAAAGAAGATCACCGAAGTCACAGGCATTCAGTGTTCTGAGCCGTTCCTGATAAGCACGGTAAAGCTCCCGCCCGCGCCCGTTTCCAAAGGAACGGGCATCCCCTTCGGGTATCTGTTCGGGGCCAAGGCCGCGGTTCTTCCAGCTATCGGTCATCATCGCAAAAGTACGGGCCGGCCAGCGTTTGTCATCCAGCCCTTCGGCCTGGATCAGCTGTTTTAACAGGCGGATGACATCATCAGTATCAAGGACGGTAAAATTGGGATGCAGCCCGGCCAGTTCTGCATGGCGCCGTAAAAGTTTGGTGCTGATAGCGTGAAAGGTACCAAGCCACGGCATCCCCTCAACCACACCGTTGACAAGATCACCAATGCGCTTTTTCATTTCACGTGCTGCTTTGTTGGTGAAGGTAACAGCCAGTATCTGGCCTGGATATGCAAGGCCGAGCGAAAGAATATGGGCAATGCGCGTGGTGAGCACCCGGGTTTTGCCCGTTCCGGCCCCTGCCAGCACCAGCACCGGCCCTTCTGTCGTCAGTACGGCGTGCCGCTGTTGCGGATTCAGCCCGTCAGGACAAACGGATTTATGCCCTGCCGCCTGTCTTGCCGCAAGTGCACTGGCCGCAAGCTTGCCTGCCTGTTTGGCAGGAGGAGGGGCATCTTCATCAAAAAAAGGAATATCATCAGGAGTATCGCTCATCACAACAATGAGATGTAGTGCTTTTTGCGGTAAAATACCAGAGTATTCCCCTTTTAAAATCTCCATATAAAATTATATCATAATTTTATTAATTAATAATTCTTTGATTGTTGATGCGGTTAGGTCAGCCCGGATTGATGGTCTGACAAACGGGCTTTTGATTTATAGCCTGTTTTCAAATTCGGTAATGCGTCTGTCGGTAAGATTAAGCCTGTTGGCTGTAATGTTTTTCACGATGGCATCAAGTTCCGGTTCATGGGTCAGCAGGCAGTCCAGTTCTGTTATCTGGTTCATGGCGATAAGTTGCAGGACATCATCACGCACTGTGCCATCCTTACGCCGGGGAAGTACAGATACAGGCTGGACAAGTTCAATTTTCTGACCTTCGAGAAGGGTGCGGATCGTTTTTTCGTCAAGCTTGTCAGTCTCGACAAAAGCATAAACCCCAACCCCTTTGGCCGGAAGTGAATAAAGGCTTAGGGCAACATCACGGACATCACTGTTTTTTTCAAGCTGTTTTTTGATCAGAGGCTCCTGGATTTGCAGCCGGTCACCGGTTCCCTCGCCATCTGACCAGTTGAAGATGCTGCGGGTGAAGAAGTTGTAAATTTTCTTGCCTGTGAGCAGCCAGAGGCTGGAAGGCCAGGAACGCTGATGCACAATCCGCCATTCGGTTGGCGTCATCAGGTCATTGGCAAAGCTTTGCTTTTGTTTGATAAGGTGCCGGAAATCTTCATAGGCAAGGTAGCGGTAAAGTGCGCCGCGCCGTTTATGCACACTTGAAAGCTGAAAATCGATGATTGCTGCCCCGCCTTCCGGTGTCATCAACCAGTTTTGCGGTTTGGCAAGATCGTTGTGCGTTATGCCGAACCGGCGCATGTTCCGCAATATTTTGTGGGCATTACGATAAAATCCGGGCTGGTTCGGCCTTGTCAGATGCAGCGGTGTACCTTCCGCCCAGGAGCGGTAAAGTCCATGCCTGTCGGTGGTAATCAGTTGCGGTACACCTTTGAGACCATGTATTTTCTTCAGACTGCGGGTTTCGCGCCGGGCAAGAAACCAGGCAAGTGGACGTGCCCACCAGGGAGATGCAGTAACGATACGCCGGATTACACGTGTTTGCGGATCATTAATAAAGAAGCCAAGATGTGTTTCAGAAAAGACATCGCGTTTTAAAACGGCAGTGGTGGAAAAATCTGTAATTTCGTCAGATGCCTGCAACTGCGTGTTTGTCTCATTGTCTTCAAAATGTTCCATAATGGCTCTCTAGAGCATTTTCAGAAAAAGTATAAAACAGTTTTTCGTTCGAAAATGCGATCAAATAAAAACTTGAATCATTTCCGTTCAGCTTGAACCGGGAATGATTTAACCGGCCGCACAGACACGGACAAGTGGCTTTATCATAATATAAAGGCAAGGTGAGATGTGAAAGGCCGGAACAGTTCAAAGATTTTTGTTTCTGCATAGGTCATGCAGCACTGCAAGCCGAAGAGCAGAAGACAGGCTGACATGCGGCGGCCGGTTCTCATCAATTTGTGAAACAAGGCAGGCAAATGCAATATTACGTTGGGATGCCATGGATTTCAGCATGGCTAGAAATGATTCTTCAAGTGAAAAACTGGTCGCATGCCCGCCAAGGCGGATAGATACTTTACGTATTATCGCCTTGTTCCAGTTGATCTCAACAGGGGGCATTGCACGGGGCATGGACATTATCTTCAATCCGGGGCCGGGGTGTTTTTTGATTTGACTGTACCAGGTCCAAATGTTCCGGGTCTTTTTTCATCATATCAGTTTTGCATTTTTAACGCGCTATGCTCTGGTGATTTCAATCCTTGTCGGATTGCTTTATCGGCTTTGACGGAAACTCCGGGACGAAAATTGCTCTGGCTGTTTTTCCGGGCATCATGTTTCTTCTGCTTCATCCGGATATCGCGCGTTTATGTAAATATTCGAGATGGGAAATATTGCCCGTCCGGCAAACAGTTACTTGTTTTTGCGGAAAGCATCCAGTGATACAACATCAGCCAGCGGTTTGTCTGAATCCGCCTGCGTTGCAAGACTATCAGCAAATTGTGTACTTTCCCCGGTTTTTCTTATCAATTGCGAAGCCGGGTTATCCGCGATGATCGTTTCATTGACCTGTTCATTGCTTTTAATGCCTGCCGGTATATCAAATGCAGCTTCAAAAGCGACAACGGGGTCATAGAACACCTGCACTGCGGTAAAGGGAATAACCAGCTTTTCAGGAATATCGCCAAAGGAAAGCGTTACCTCGAAGTAATCATTTTCCACGTGCAGATCCCAGAACTGATGCTGTAGCACAATGGTCATCTGCTCGGGGTAGCGTTCCTTGAGCTTGGGTGAAATCTGCACGCCGGAAGCATTGGTAAAAAAAGTAATGAAAAAATGATGTTCCCCGGGCAGGCCTGCCTCTGCTACATCAGTGAGCACCTTGTGGATGACGTTGCGCAATGCATCCTGAACAAGTACTTCATAGCGGATTTGATCCTGGGCCATTCGCAGTTTTTCCTTAAAATGATATATCCAATTTCCTTGTGTCGGGCTACAGATGTATTATCTGATATTCAGAATACAAGTATTGCCATGCTTGCAAGACAGTACCCGGTTACTCTATAGCTGTTGCGGATGAGTATATAAAAGCTCAAAAGAAACAATAACACAATAAAAGACGGAGAAAACAGGTAGAGGCTTCTGTTGCCAGGTGCCTCCGAACCCCGCTTGTCCCTGCGACGGAACAAGACTTGAATTGAAACTGCCGCGCCGCTATCAAGCAGCGAGACGAGCTTCCGCATAGTTGTCATTTGCAACTACTCAACAGCCCGATAACGGTGGTACAATGCCGGGTAAAAGAGCGATCTTTACGCCCTTGTCGATCCTGTTTCGCCCCCGCCACAGGGCAGCTTCATTCTGCCATATGGTGGAGGCGCCGGGTACTGCCCCCGGGTCCAACAGGTTTATTTCACCGTCCGTTTATTACCATAGCCGGAAAACCGGCACCGGTAATATAAGTCATTTGGCAGCAAAATGCAAAGGGGGATTTGTCGCGTTTGCTCTGCTATATCATTGCAGCTGTTTAAGCCGGGGATGAGGTTATGAGCGAGTATATCGCCAGTATGAAAAAATATGATCCGAAGCCTGCCCGTGATGCAATTGAAAAGCTTGCCGGCTGTTTACGGACTGCAATGAAAAGAGAGATGCATCAACGGTTGCCGTAACAGATACAGGAAAATCCGGGCATGTTGAAAACAACCGGATATGCGACAAACCCGGCGGAAACAGAGGAAACAGTTGCATTTGTTGCCCGGCGAATGGCTGGTGATCGCCGTTAGGAACCGTGTGGCCTTTATATTATCCTGTTGCCAAAAATCAGGCAGACTTGCGTCTGGAATCGCGTTGAAGAATATCCTGTGTGAAATTTATACCGGTTCATGCACTGATTCGAATCGGGGGATAAGCGATTTTTATGAAAAACTATCTTGACCTTCTTACCCATGTTCTGAAAAATGGAATTGATCGCCCGGACCGGACCGGTACGGGTGTGCGTTCTGTTTTCGGTTATCAAATGCGTTTTGACCTGGCTGACGGGTTTCCTCTTCTGACAACCAAGAAACTGCATCTGCGCTCTGTTATCTATGAACTGCTCTGGTTTCTCAAAGGCGATACCAATACTGCCTGGCTTAAGGAAAACGGGGTTTCCATCTGGGATGAATGGGCTGATGAAAATGGTAATCTTGGCCCTGTCTATGGTTATCAGTGGCGCTCATGGCCGGCGGCCGATGGCCGTCACATTGACCAGATCAGCAATCTGGTGGAGATGATCAAAGCCAATCCGGATTCCCGCCGGTTGATTGTTTCAGCCTGGAATCCTGCCCTGATTGATGATATGGCGCTGCCCCCCTGCCATTGCCTTTTTCAGTTTTATGTAGTCGGGGGGCGTTTGTCCTGTCAGCTTTACCAGCGTTCGGCGGATATATTTCTTGGTGTACCGTTCAATATTGCCTCCTATTGCCTGCTGACAATGATGGTGGCGCAGGTTTGCGGTCTGGAAGCGGGAGAATTTATCCATACATTTGGTGATGCACATCTTTATGCCAACCATTTTGATCAGGCGCGCGAACAGCTTGCCCGCAAGCCGGGGCTGTTACCTGCCATGAAACTTGACAGGCAGGTGCATGATCTTTTCGCTTTTCGTTTTGAGGATTTCACGCTGGAAAATTATGTAGCATTGCCGCATATCAAGGCGCCTGTCGCGATATGAGCGTTCCGGTTGCCCTTGTCGTTGCCATTGCAAAATCTGTGATTGCAGAGTGTAGTGCGTGAGAGTCGCTTGACCGTAACGGTTGAAATGCCGTTATAATAATGCCGGGAATTTTTAAAGGCAGAACCGGGCGGCAGCTGCTTGTTCGCGGGGCGAAGTGCGCAAGGTTGCGCTGGAAGAGGCTGAAAAAACAATGCGAATGGATTTGTTATCAATGGCAGTGAAATCTTCAGGCGGATACGGCCCCGATAAGCGCGGCCATTATACCATTGCCGTTGCCCTTGTCGTCGCTGTTACAGAAAATGGCGTTATCGGAAAAGATAATGACATGCCGTGGCATCTTCCGAATGATCTGAAGTATTTTAAGAAACTGACAATGTCAAAGCCGGTGATTATGGGACGTAAGACATGGGAATCGCTTGGCCGTCCGTTGCCGGGGCGGTTGAATATTGTCCTTACGCGTAACAGGTTTTTTGAGGCAGAAGGGGCTGTTGTCGTTCATTCATGGAAAGAGGCGCGCAGGATTGCTCTGGAAGATGCCAAGAAGAATAATGTAGATGAAATTTTTATTATCGGCGGTGGTGAAATCTTCAGGCAAACCCTGCATTTTGCAGACAGGATGTATGTGACGGAAGTTCTTGCAACGATTGAGGGGGATACATTCTTTTCAAACCTTGATTACGACGAGTGGCAGAAGTCTTCATCGCAGGTGCCACCTGTCGGCAAGAAAGACAGTTATCCGACACGCTACGTTGTTTATGAACGGCGCCGCTCTGCGGCTCGTTGAATGTCGGAGAAAAGGTGTCGGCAGTCCGCTTTTTTGTAAAATTCTGCTGTAAAAGATTTCCCCTTGCATGAAAATTGCCTGTGAAGGCAGAAAAATCTTTTTCCGATGCGTTGAAAGCGGCTCGCCATATCCCTATAAACGTTTGACAATAAATGAGACATGAACAGGCATGCCTGAAGCAGAGGAAGAGATAATATGCCCTGGAGCAATCAGAATGGCGGCAGTCCTTGGGGCGGCAGTAGTAATCAGGGTGATCATAAAAATCACCGGGGCAGGCCGCTAAAAGGGCAGGGCGGTAATGATCCGGGTTCCATGCCGCCGGATATGGACAAGGTTTTCCGTAAAGGGCAGGATCAGCTGAAACAGTTTGGCGGCACCGGGCTTTTTTTTCTTGTTGTTGTTATTGCTGTCCTGTTCTGGGCGTTCCAGTGCTTTTATATTATTCAGCAGAATGAGCAGGCAGTGGAACTGCGCCTGGGCAAGCCGAAAGACAGCATTGTGACAGAAGGGCTGCATTTCTGTTTCTGGCCGGTTGAAACCTACCGGAAAGTTTCCCGTACCGAGCAGACGGCAACCATTGGCACCCATGAACAGGACGGATTGATGCTCTCGGGTGATCAGAATATCGTCAATGTTAATTTCTCGGTTTATTATTATATTGCTGACCCGACGGCTTATCTTTTTAATGTCAATGATCAGACCGGTACAATCCAGCAGGTTGCAGAAAGCGCCATGCGTGAAGTTGTTGGCCGGCGGCCTGCTGATGATGTCTATCGTAACCAGCGTGAGGCTGTGGCTGCGGATGTGCTGGCAATTATTCAATCTACACTTGACAAATACGGGGTTGGTGTCAATGTGACGCGTGTATCCATTACCGAAGCTGCGCCGCCGCGTGAAGTGGCTGATGCTTTCAATTCTGTACAGCAGGCCGAGCAGGAACGTAACCGTGCGATTGAGCAGGGTAATCAGGAACAGGCGCAAAAACGCGGTATAGCCAAGGGTGAGGCATCACGTATCCGCGAGACAGCTGCGGCATACAAGGCGCGTGTCGTGGAAGAGGCCCGTGGTGAGGCGCAGCGGTTTGTTTTTGTGGCGAAGGAAGCAAGAGTGGCGCCGGAGACGACACGTTTGCGCCTTTATCTGGAAACGGTTGAGCAAGTGCTTTCCTCACCCAACAAGCTGGTTCTTGACAAATCAGGAGGAGGGGCTGTTCCCTATCTGCCTTTGGATGAAATTATGCGCAAGGCCAATCCGCCGGCAAAGGGGGCTTCCGCCGTATCCACCCGTGAAGAAGGGTTTACTGCAACTGTTCCGGCTGGAGGAAACTGATGATGCGCCAGTCACCTTTTTTTATTGCCTTCTGGTTTTTTGTTATTGCGGCCGCCGCGTTGTGGATGTCTGTGTTCATTGTATATCCGCGTCAGCATGTTGCTGTAAAAAGGCTGGGGCAGATTATCCGGGTAGAGCCTGAACCAGGGATTTATTTCAAGCTGCCGTTTATTGACCAGATGATCGTGGTTGATGACCGGCTGCGCCGTTACGATCTGCCGACAAAGACTGTGCAGGTGCGTGGCGGTGCGTTTTATGAGGTGGATGCATTTTTCATCTATCGTATCACGGATGCCCGGCTTTTTCTGCAAAAGGTTTTTTCCGGCCAACCTTCAGTGGCAGAGCAGATTAACCTTGCACCGCGTTTTAACGATGCGCTGCGTGCTGTTTATGGTCAGCGTGATTTTAGTGCCGCTCTGTCGTCAGCCCGTAGCGATATGATGCGCGAGGTGCAGGAGCAGATTTCGGCAGATGCCAATTCTCTCGGCATAACGATTATTGATGTGCGTATCCGCAAGACAGATTTAACACAGGCGATTTCGCAGCGTACCTTTGAGCGCATGCGGCAGGAGCGTTATGCTGTAGCTGAACGTTTGCGCGCCCGTGGCCGTGAAGAGAAGGATCGGATCATCGCTGAAGCCGGCCGCGAATATGAGGAGATTGTTGCTGCAGCTACACGTGATTCGGAGATTTTGCATGGTGAAGGTGAAGCAGAGCGTATCCGTATTTTTCGGGATGCGGTGGCATTTGATCCGGAATTTTATATGTTCTGGCGCTTTATGAATGCATATAAGAAAATCAAAGACGTGCCAATGGTGCTTTCTCCGGATTCGGCCTTCTTTAAATATCTGCATTCCCCGAAAGAGGATGGTACCGTGACAAAGGATAAGAATTCGCCCTCCTGATCTGGAGAAGCGGTATCCGCTCCGGTTTGTTTTTTGATTTTGCCGCAGAGTCTTTGCAGACTCTGCGGTTTTATTGTTACTTCCTGGACTAAGAATAAAGAGGTGATGCGTTGCAGTGTATTTCAGCTTTGCTTCTGTTTTTTTGAAAAAGTGCTACCTGTTTTAGCAAAATTATGTATTTTTGTTTTGTCGTAATTTTGCTGGAAAACGGTGTACTGTGTTTCTGAAACGGTGCAGGAGGTGTTTTTGTCGTTTTCCTTTGCCTTGAAATACTCTAAACCGGAATGAGGGATTCTTTTGGTCAGAAAATCACCGTTGTGATAAGGAACAGGTATGTTATTTCCGCACTGTTTTATGGTTGCTGTTTTATTTGTCCTGATTGCTGCCACACCGGCTCCCGCTCAGGTAGCTGTGCAACATAAAGCGCCGGAGTCCGTTTCGGAACTGGCAGATGGCCTGCTTGGGGCGGTTGTCAATATTTCCACATCACAAACGGTGAAGGGAACTGAAGAAACAGCAAATCCGCCTGCTGTACAGGAGCCTGACGGCTCTCCTTTTCAGGAGTTTTTCCAGGATTTTTTTTCTGGCAAGGATGGCAGGCAGCAGTCGCGCAAGGTGCAGTCGCTTGGCTCCGGTTTTGTTGTTGATGCACAGGAGGGTCTGATTGTCACCAATAATCACGTTATTGCCGAGGCAGATGACATTGAGGTTAATTTTACCGATGGGGCAAAACTCAAGGCCAGACTTCTTGGCAAGGATCCAAAAACAGATCTTGCCCTTCTGAAAATAGATCCGGCTGTAAAAAAACTGACGGCTGTCGAATTCGGTAATTCCGAACAGGCGCGAATCGGTGACTGGGTCATGGCTATTGGCAATCCGTTTGGCTTTGGCGGTACAGTGACGCTTGGCATCATCTCTGCCCGTAACCGCAATATCAATGCCGGGCCTTATGATGATTTTATCCAGACGGATGCTTCTATCAACCGCGGCAATTCCGGCGGGCCACTTTTTGATATGAATGGCAAGGTGATCGGTATCAATACGGCTATTATATCCCCTTCGGGCGGGTCCATAGGTATTGGTTTTGCCATCCCTGCGGAAATGGCGGTCAGTGTCATTAACCAGTTGAAAAGGTTTGGTGAAACAAGGCGCGGCTGGCTTGCCATCCGTATCCAGCCGGTAACAGCTGATGTAGCGCAGTCACTTGGCCTTGCCAGGGCAGAAGGGGCGCTGGTTTCCGGCAAGATTAAGGATACCAGGGTTGATAACCGGGAATTGCAGGACGGGGATGTCATTATCCGTTTTGGCGATAAACCGGTCAGGGATGCCCGTACATTGCCCAGGATTGTGGCAGAAAGCCCGGTTGACCAGATAGTTCAGGTCGTAGTTCTGCGCGATGGCAAGGAAAAAACTGTGCGTGTCAGACTGGGGCTGCTTGAAGAAAAAAAATCTGTTAATAAAGAAGCTGCTGGCGACGGGGAGGGTGAGGGAGCCGCTTTTGAAAAGGTTGATGCGCGCATCCTTGGTATGCAGCTTGGTGAAATGAATGATGAAATCCGTGAAAAATATTCTGTTGCAAAAAACATTTCGGGCGTTGTTGTCCTGTCGGTTGCGCTTGGTTCTTCTGCTGATGAAAAGCGCATCCGCCCGGGGAATGTGATTGTTGATATCAATCAGGCCGTTGTCAAAACGCCGGATGATGTTGAAAAACGTGTCGCATCGCTGAGAGATACCGGACGGAAGAATGTGCTGCTGATGGTTGTTGTCCCTGCCGGTGAATTGCGGTTTGTCGCCCTACAGCTGGATTAGTCTGGCAGAGGTTTTCAGTCGTATCTGCCAGGGGAGGAGATGTTGGATGATTTCGTTGCCTGTTTTGCAGAAAGTGGTTTTTGTCCGAAAAAGACGTGATATTTCAGATATCGCCTGCTTCAGGATACATGCAGATAGCCGAAATTATGTTCCGGCTCTTCATACTGATGTACTGCATGACAACGATAGAGGACAGGTTATCTTGCACCGTAAGGTTGATAATCCCGGCAAGCTTCAGTCTTGTCAAGGCCAGGAAACAAGAGCGCAGGCACCGCTTCCGTTGCAAAATCTTTGTGCCAGTATATTCCGGCAACCGCGCAGCCGACCGGTTTCAGTCGCACTTTGAGGATAAAAGGCTCAGGATCAGTTGGTAAAAAGCCGGCAATGCCCGCTATGCTGCTATTATCCTTTTATTCAGGCACATAAAACCGGAAACGGTATTTTTATCCTGTCGCGGTTGTGGTCAAAAAAGATGATTGGCTTCTTCGGTGCTGAATGGAGGGATGCCGTGGTCTGTTTATCACAATTCAAGCGGTAAAAAACGTTTCTTTTTTTTGTCTGCCAATTATAGATGATAAGCCGGGGTGCCTGGGTAGTCATGTCAGAAAATCTGCCTTTCTGTAGCCCTGAATATAAAGAAGGGCGGTAAGATCGCCATGGTCAATGTGCATGGATGCCGCTTCGGTTACCACTGGCTTGGCATGTAATGCCACGCCGGAACCTGCATGTTGCAACATGGCCAGATCATTTGCCCCGTCACCGACAGCCATTGCATCGGCAAAAGAAATGCCGAGCTTTCCGCAAAGGTTCAGAAGCTTTTCAAGCTTGGCCTGTCTGCCAAGGATTGGCTCACGGACAAGACCTGTCAGCTTTACGCCGTCATGTTCAAGGATATTGGCGCTGTTTTCATCAAAGCCGATTGCCGCGGCTATTTTTTCGGTAAACAGGGTGAAACCGCCGGAAACAAGCGCTGTATAGGCACCGTTTGCACGCATGGTCCGGACAAGTGTACGCCCGCCGGGCATCAGGGTTATCCGCTTTTCGATGACGGTGTCAATCACTGGCAGGGGCAGGCCTTTCAGCAGTGCAACACGCTCTCTCAGAGCCGGTTCAAAAGCGATTTCGCCATTCATGGTGTGGCGGGTAATATCTGCCACCTGTTCACGCAGGCCGGCTTCTTCAGCTAATTCGTCAATACATTCCTGTTCGATCATGGTGGAATCCATATCAGCCAGAAGCAGCTTTTTACGGCGGGTTTTTGCTGGCTGCACCACAATATCAACTGGTGCGGAACCGATGGCGTCCTGAAGTCTTTTACAGATAGTTTTCACCCGGGCAGAGCCGGTCAGGGGGATATCGCAGGCAATGCCGTCACCGAGCCAGTAAACGGCAGTTGCATTTATGGCGCGGGAGGCTTTATCTGCCAGATCAGGCGTCAATACCGGTTTTGCAGGATTGGCAATTAGAGTGGCAACAAAGGGTTGACTGTTTGGCATGGCTGAAATTTCCAGGAAACAAACGGGCAATGATGTGATCTTGATAGCCGGGCCGACAGCAAGCGGCAAGTCTCAGCTTGGAATAGACATTGCGCGGCAATGCCATGGTGTTGTGATCAATGCTGATTCCATGCAGGTTTATGATGTTCTGCATCTTCTGACGGCACGCCCTGATAAAAATGAAATGGGCGGCGTTCCGCATTATCTCTATGGTTTTGTAAATCCGGGAGAGGCATTTTCAACCGGACATTGGCTGGAAGCAGTGCGTGAACTGTTGCAGCACCCTGAATTGAAGGGCAGGACATGTATCTTTGTTGGCGGTACAGGCCTTTATTTCCGCGCTCTTCTGGGCGGGCTTGCCAGAATACCGCCTGTTGATGCTGCAATCCGTGAGAAATGGCGTCTGTTTTTGCAGGAGAAGGGAATAGAGCCGCTTTATGAAATTCTCTCAGAGAAAGATCCGGTGCTGGCCGGGCGGCTTTCTCCCAATGATGGGCAGCGCATACTTCGTGGACTTGAGGTTCTGGAAGCAACGGGGCGCTCTATTGCAGAATGGCAGCAACAGCGTGGGGAACCGCTCGTGGATGCCATGCGTACGCGTAAACTGGTGCTTGACCTTGAGAGAGAGGAACTGGCAGTGCGTATCAGCGCCCGTTTTGACAAAATGGTTGAGAAAGGAGCGCTTGAGGAGGTCAGGCAATTGCAGGCTATGCATCTTGCTCCTGCATTGCCGGCAATGAAGGCTATAGGTGTCAGGAAATTCAGCGCTTGTCTTGATGGTGAAACCAGCCTTGAAACGGCGATTGAAAAAGCAAAGGCTGAAACCCGCCGTTATGCCAGGCGGCAGATGACCTGGTTGCGTCATCAGCTTGATGCAGGCTGGCAGCGTTTTTCTTCTGCGCAAGAGGCGCTCCGGTTATTTTCGTATGATGTGAAATAAAATTGCGCAATTTTTTTCATTGACGGATGGAAATGACCGGAATATGGTCAATTTCATGAGAAACGTTATTCTTGTAGTATGGGTGTGCATGGGGCAGGTGGTGTAACCATCCGGCTTTAGCCTCCCATGCGCAAAACAGGCTCCTTCGGGGGCCTTTTTTATTATAGATAACAGGGTGGATAATGATAATGAAAGATGATCATAAAGCGGCACAAACAGCTGATGGACATAAAATGTCGGGTGCGAAAATTGTGGTTCAGGCGCTCATTGATCAGGGGGTTGAGCATATTTTCGGTTATCCCGGCGGTTCGGTGCTACCCATTTTTGATGAGATTTATCAGCAGAATAAATTCCAGCATATCCTTGTCCGGCATGAACAGGCAGCCGGACATGCAGCAGAGGGATATGCGCGCGCAACCGGCAAAGTGGGCGTGATGCTTGTAACTTCCGGCCCTGGTGCCACCAATGCAGTAACGCCGCTTCAGGATGCGCTGATGGATTCCGTACCTGTTGTCTGTATCTGCGGGCAGGTGCCGACCAATCTTATCGGTTCGGATGCATTTCAGGAGGCTGATACGGTTGGTATAACACGGCCCTGTACCAAGCATAACTGGCTGGTCAGGGATGTCAATGATCTTGCCCGTATCATTCATGAGGCTTTTTATATTGCCCGTACCGGTCGTCCGGGGCCTGTGCTGGTTGATATTCCCAAGGATATACAATTTGCTTCCGGTATTTATACAGCGCTGAAATCCATGCCGTGTACAAGCTATCGCCCGCCGCTTGATGGAGAGGCACAGGCGATTGATTATGCGGTCAATCTTCTTTGTGAGGCGAAAAAGCCTGTTATTTATTCCGGTGGCGGTGTTATCAATTCCGGTGCAGATGCTGTACGGCTGTTGCGGGAACTGGTCAGCGTTGGTGATTTTCCTGTCACATCGACATTGACGGGACTTGGCGCATATCCCGCAAGCGGCAGAAACTGGCTCGGCATGCTTGGTATGCACGGTACTTATGAAGCCAATATGACCATGCATGATTGTGATGTCATGCTGGCGGTCGGGGCGCGCTTTGATGATCGTATCACGGGTCGCCCTGATGCTTTTGCTCCACAGGCGAAAATTATCCATATTGATATTGATCCTTCATCCATCAACAAGAATATTCGCGTGAATGTGCCGATTGTCGGCGATGTGGCGCATGTGCTGGAGGATATGGTGCGCCGGTTCCGGGCTGTTTGCTCCGGGCCTGATAAAATATCCCGCGCCGCATGGTGGCAACAGGTCAATACATGGCGGGCACGCAATTCGCTTGCTTATAGCAACCGTGCTGATGTTATCATGCCGCAATATGCGGTTGAGCGGCTGTATGCTCTGACAAAGGAGTATAATCCTTATCTCACCACCGAAGTGGGACAGCACCAGATGTGGACAGCGCAGTTTTTTGGTTTTGATGAGCCGAATCATTGGATGACCTCAGGCGGTCTTGGCACTATGGGGTATGGTTTTCCGGCTGCTATCGGAGTTCAGATTGCCAGGCCGGATGATCTGGTGATTTGTGTTGCCGGTGATGCTTCCATCCAGATGAATATTCAGGAGCTTGCCACGGCAATTCAGCATGGTGCGCCGGTCAAGGTCTTTATTCTGAATAACCGGTATATGGGCATGGTGCGCCAGTGGCAGCAATTGCTCCATGGTAATCGTTTGTCCCACTCCTGTACGGAAGCCCAGCCTGATTTTGTCAAGCTGGCGGAAGCTTATGGCGCGCTCGGTATCCGGTGCAGCAGGCCGATCGAGCTTGATGACAGGATCGGCGAGATGATTGCCTGTGACAAGCCGGTTTTGTTTGACTGTCGCGTTGTCAGTCTGGAAAACTGTTTTCCGATGATTCCTTCAGGCCGGGCACATAATGAGATGTTGTTGCCGGATGAGGCAACCGATGAGATGGTGACAAGTGCAATCAGCAGCGTGGGCCGTTCACTTGTTTGAGGATGGTAGTGAGATGAATACACAGAATTCAGGTTTCGGTTCAGCCTATTTTATTGAACCGGACAATGATCCGGTAGAGACTCATACTCTTGCGGTTCTGGTGAATAATGAACCGGGTGTTCTGGCACGGGTTATCGGGCTTTTTTCAGGCCGGGGTTATAATATTGAAAGTCTGACGGTTTCGGAAACAGAAGAAGAGCAGCACCTGTCGCGTATTACTATTGTGACGCGCGGTACCTGTCATGTCATCAGTCAGATTCGCCATCAGCTTGAGCGGATTGTGCCGGTGCATCGGGTAGTTGATCTGCATGTGCGTGCCTGTGAACTGGGACAGGGTTATCCGATTGAGCGTGAACTGGTTCTTGTCAAGGTGTTGGCTCAGGGGGCAAGCCGTGTTGAAGCTCTTCGCCTGGCGGAAGCCTTTCATGCCAGGCTGATTGATGCAACGGTTGAGCATTTTGTCTTTGAGATTACGGGGAAATCTTCAAAGCTTGATCAGTTTGTTTCTGTCATGCGTCCGCTTGGCCTGACTGAAATCTGCCGTACAGGCATTGCAGCAATGAACCGCGGCGCTAAAAATATGTAAGGGAAGCATGTTCTATCCTGGGGCAACAGATCAATTGCAGGGAACAGCAAGGCACTTGTCCTTTATGTGCGAATCTTGTCTTCTCCACTTATGAGATTTTCACAGCAGCAGGAAAAAGCATTGGCCGCAGTTGCCGGGTGGCTCAAGGAACGGCGCTCTCCGGTTTTCCGTCTGTTCGGCTATGCGGGGACGGGCAAGACCACGCTTGCGCGTTATTTTGCCGAAACCGTGGACGGGTCTGTGCAATTTGCTGCTTTTACGGGTAAGGCGGCGCAGGTTTTGCGTTCCAGGGGGGCAGAAAATGCCCGCACCATTCATTCATTGATTTACCGTCCCCGCGGGGAGGAGACGGTAGAGGATGAAGAAACCGGCAAAACATCCATTGCACCGACTTTTTCGCTTAACCGGCAAAGCCCTGTGGCTGAAGCGAGACTGATCGTTGTTGATGAATGCTCAATGGTTGATGAGGCGCTTGCCCGTGATCTGATGAGCTTTGGCACGCCGATACTGGTTCTGGGAGATCCGGGCCAGTTGCCGCCGATTTCAGGAGGCGGCTTTTTTACTGAATATGAGCCGGATTTTCTTTTGACTGAAATTCACAGGCAGGCTTGTGATAATCCGATTATCCAACTGGCACTAGATGTGCGCGAAGGGCGCGATATCGCTTATGGAGACTATGGGCACGCAAAGATTATATCACGTAGAGAAATAACGCAGGAACTGGTTCTGGCAGCTGATCAGGTGCTTGTCGGTACAAACCGTACACGCAAGCGTTATAACCGGCGCCTGCGGGAATTGATGAAGGGATTTACAGATGAATATCCGCAAGCCGGTGACAAGCTGGTCTGTCTGCGCAGTGATCCGGCAAAAGGGTTGCTCAATGGCTCATTGTGGAAGGTGATGACTTCCTCAAGAGAAACGGTAAAACCCGGTATTAATCTGCTGGTGACACCGGAGGAGGATGAGCGCAGTGTTGCCAGGATCAAACTGCTGAAAGCACAGTTTCAGGATTTTGAGAACGAAATTTCATGGTCGCTTAAAAAGAACTATGACGATTTTGATTACGGTTATGCGCTGACCGTGCATAAAGCCCAAGGATCACAATGGGATAATGTTGTCCTGTTTGATGAGAGTTTCGCCTTTCGCGATACATGCAGGCAATGGCTTTATACGGCGATCACCCGTGCGGCGGAGCGGCTTACCATCATTCGATAGGGTGTAATTCATCCGGACCGCGTTTTCTGATTTTCTACAACACTAACTGCTTGACATAATGTTTTTAAACCACATCAGGTGAGTTATTTTTGAAGGAGAAAGATATGCAAAAGCGTGATGGCTCTGTTGAGCTTGATTTTGCAGATGGAACATACAGTTTCCGTCTTGGATGGGGAGGGCTGGAAAAAGTTCAGGAAGCTTGCGATGCAGGGCCTTATATCATTTTGAACCGGCTATTTGAAGGGGAGTGGAAAACAAACGACGTTCGTGAGGTGATCAGATGGGGGCTTCTGGGTGGCGGGAACCCTATGGATATCGTCCGCAAGCTTGTACGCGATTATGTGGAAGAGCGACCGGCCAATGAAAATATCAAGGTTGCGCTGGCAGTTATGACCGCGGCTCTCATCGGTGCCCCGGAAGAGGAAGACGGAAAAAAGCAAGGCGCGGCAAACGGAAAAGTGACGGAGTCCCCGACCTTCCAAACGGAAAAATCCGCTTTGCCGCAGTTTACGGCGCCGGTGCAGTAATGGGTTTCACGCCTCAAGAAATTGGCGAAATGTCTATCTGGCAATATGCGACTGCGGTTGATGGATACACGCAGTCCCATGTTCCCGATGATAAAGGGCTGTCCCAGGCCGAGGCTGATGATCTGGCAGCCATTGTGCTTGCAATGCAATAGTTGCACCGTTGCAACTGGACCGTATTTTCTTATTTGTTATAATGCAACGGAAATTGTGTTGCAGCCAGACCATGTTTTTTCAGTGGAAGAGGAGCGGATAATGCCAACTGTTTTTAAATTCGGCGGTTTTCGATTCTTCTTCTATTCCAATGAAGGCAATCCCCGCGAACCTGTCCATATTCATGTTGAACGGGGAGAAATGGAAGCAAAATTCTGGCTGCAACCTTCTGTAAGGTTAGTATATAATGATGGCTTTAATGCCAAAGCATTACGCGAGTTGACAGTTATTATAGAAGAACGTCGAAACGATATAGAAAGGGCATGGAATGACTTCTTTCGTGAAAGCTGAAAGTGTCCGCTTTGATAGCGATAACATGTGGCTGGAATTAACAGATGGCCGTACTCTTGGTGTTCCTTTGGCCTGGTTTCCGCGGCTTCTTCATGCAAGCAAGGAAGAGCTTAAGGTTGTGCGCATAAGTAAACGCGGACTTCATTGGGATAATCTGGATGAAGATATTTCTATTGCCGGGCTTCTGTCCGGTTTGAATGACCGTTCGCAGCCGGAAGCAGCGTAACTTGTAATCATAGTACGTTTTCTGATTAGCTATAAAAGCTTTGGAGGGATTTTATTTCAGATGTCCCTTGTCGGTCAGCCACTCTATTAAAATTTTACGTAAAACTTCTGGTCTTGATGGTTTAGGGTCAGGTTGAATATCAATCCATTGATCAAGACTTGAAACAATATCAGGATGAAGCCTTACGTTTACTGGAATTGCATCAATTCTTGGACGTCCTCTTTTGTCTTTTTTTCTAGCGCCAGTTATTGACATAATCAAAATAACCCTTCATATTATCTGGTGCTAGATATTAGCGAACCGATCAGGCGCTTGCAACACCTAACCGGTTCTAACCGAAACGAACCTAAGAAGGAGGCTCGCAATGGCTGACGCTGCCAATATCACAACTACAAAAAACCTGTTCTAAGTGCAGATTTATGTAAAATCACAGTGAAGCTTTGTATTTTTAATACGTTTCTTCCCATTCTTTATGCATTTCGACAGGGGAAGGACAACCTAACAGACTGAATTGAAGCCACGTTTTAAATGAAATGCCATGGAGCAATCTATCACGTTCAGTCTTGATACATTCCAGCCTTTTTACGTATTCAGACGATTTAAGACGTATAGAAGATGGGTCAGGTTCATCAGATGATGCAATCAGTCTACGAAAGACTTTAAGAAGTATTTTATTACGTTTTTGTCCTGGAGATCGTGTATCAAGTACAAACTTAAAATCAGAAAGTGCTCTGGATCGATCAGAATCTCTTACTGTATCTTTTAAAGATTTTTTCAAATCATCAAGGACTGCTTCATATTCTTGATCTGTTATAAAAAAATCTGATACGGAATTAGGATATATCTCATATACATCTTGGACAGCGTTTTGGTATTCTTTTACTAGTTCTGGAGTTTCAGAAGTGGGAAGTACAGTTTTCTTATAAAAAGAAATACCAATAATAAGAAAAAAAATGATTATCGAAATAAATAATAAAATCTTAAAAAGATGTTTCATTTTTAACAACTCCAAAAGGCAATCTTATGGCACAGGATATTGATAGACTCATTGTTCAGATGAGTGCAGAAATCAATGCATTCAAAAAAGAAATGGCAAAGGTTAATGGTATTACTGCAAAAGTTTTCAGTGACATGGAAAAAAAGGCAAGAGAGGCTGACAAGAATCTTGACCGTATATTGACACATGGCGCTAAAAAGCTTGGAAGTAATATACAGAATAACTTAAAAACACCACTGGCCGGACTTGCAGGATTGCTTGGAACCCGCGAATTGATTAAATTTGCGGATGGATGGACGCAAATGGGCAATCTGGTTGCTGCATCATCCAGGGCAACCGGCGTGGAGGCCCGTTCTTTATCGGATTTGCGGAAAGAAGCAGATGATGCACGATCCGCAATAGAACCTTACGTTGAGCTTTATGCCCGGATTATGCGATCGGCATCAGGTGTTGCCAAATCAGAAGAGGAAATTGCGCAGGCAACCAATATTGTGTCGAAGGCTTTTGTGGCGGGTGGCGCGGCGGCATCAGAACAGGCAGCCGGTGTTTTGCAGCTTGGGCAGGCGTTGGGCAGCGGCTTTCTGCAAGGTGATGAGTTACGCTCAATCCGGGAAAATGCGCCCTTGCTGGCAGAAGCGATTGCTGATGAATTTGGCACAACCATTGCCGGATTGAAAGAGCTGGGCGCAGAAGGAAAACTTACTTCAGAGCGGGTATTTCGTGGCATTCTGAACGCGCAGAAAAACATCGAAGCGCAATTTAATGTGACGAATGCGACAATGGAAAACGGCATTACGCGCATTAAGAATGCAATGCTTGAATATGTAGGTGCGGGTGCGCAGGCCAGCGGCGTTGCGCAATCAATCACTGCCGGGCTGAATATTATGGCGGATAACTTTGACAAGGTAGCTGACGCTGCCTTGCAGGTTGCCGGTGTTATTGCCGGTGTTCTGGTTGGGCGCTCGCTTACGGGTATGATCCGGACGCTTGGGCTGGTTGGTGCAACTTTAACAAAATTTATAAGCCTGTTGAAAGGAGTAAAAAGCCTTGCAGGTGTTGCAACTGCCTTTGGAACTCTGGGCGCTGCCGCCGGGCCACTCGCAACCATTGTTGGGGGCGGCTTGGCATTAGCTGTTGGGGTTTATGCAAAAAGTGCAATTGAAGCTCGCACAAGGTCTGAGAATTTACACGCGGAATGGGAAAGGCTGGCTCAAACAGCAGGAAAAACAAAAGATGGGGTTGATGACATAAGCAATTCGCTGAAGGAAATGACATCGCGATCTTATGTTAAAAAGATTCAGGAAATCAGGGAAGAGCTTGACAAACTTAGGCACGGTGCATCTTTACCATTTTTCGATAACGGAAAAAATCTTGATTCATTACAGGGGCGTTTGCGAGCAGAAATTAGCCGAGGTATGCCTGAAGAATACGTAAAGAGGCGCTTGGCTGAAGGTAGTACGAGGGGGAGTATTGTTGATCAGAATGCCTATCTTCAGGTTCAAAAACTTTTGGGTGAATTTGATAAGGGCAGAATTTCAGTTGAGAAACTGGCAATCAGACTGAAAGAGATCAACAATACGAATATCAGCGGCGGTGTAATAAAATTTAACAATGAGATTCTTGCAGCTTTGAATAATCTGGATAATGGTCAATCTGTGCTAAAATCCACGGAATTTGAGGAGATCGGACGTTATTTGACGGATGTAGAAAACCTGAAGTCAAGTCTGGGTGATCTGTCGCAAAAAAATCTGGTTTCTGGTGACCAGAAAAACCAGATCAATGATCTGATTACGCAGTTTCAGACTGGCAGAATATCAGCAGAAAACCTTGCTGCATCATTAGACCAGTTAAGCCGGATTAATCCAGATTTGCGGTTGTGGGTAGAGGCTGCCAATCAGGTTGCCGCAGCATTTGGGCAACTGAAAAACGAGATTGATTTGAATCAGGTCATTTCTGCCATTGGCAATAACGTATCCAGAGCCACGCAAGCTATCAAGGATGCATGGGAAGAAAACCGGAAGAATGCTGAAAAGGCAACGAAGGAATGGGCAGAATATAATAAAGAACAGGACAGAAAGAACTCTCTTACACAGAAAGCAATTGACCTTGAAAAACAGGTTGCGGAAACCCGCAAAGAATTTGGTGATGGAGCTAAATATATTCCTGACAGTGAAATTATTAAAAGCGCACAAGCCGCCCTTGATGCTGAAGCACGCCGAAAGACAGCAGGAAGAACTTCTGAAGACAATGAATATGATCGGCTGACAAAGCAGATCGGAGAACGTGTTGAAATGATCAGGGCAGAGACAGAAGTACAGTCAAAGCTCAATCCGTTTGTCAATGATTATGGATATGTAATTGAAAAGGTAAGAACATATCAGCAGCTTTTAAATGCGGCAAAGTCTGCAGGTATAAAACTTGATGCAGACACAATGCATACAATTGGCCAGCTTGCAGATAAAATGGCGGAGGCAACGGCAGAGTCTGCACGTCTTGCCGATGAGCAGGAAAAACTCAGGCAAAAACTTGAAGATATAAAGGATGTCTCACATGATGTGACGCGTACCTTTATTGACAGTATGATCAACGGCAAGAGCGCTACGGAAGCTCTGGGCGATGCAATATCACGGCTGGGCCAGCGCTTGCTTGATGCTGGTCTGGACACACTTTTTGACAATATATTCAAAAGCGCGGGACAGAATGGCAACTGGCTGGCTGGCATTGGCAAAGCTTTTGGATTTGCAGGCGGTGGATATACCGGGGCAGGCGGCAAGAACCAGCCTGCGGGTGTCGTGCATAAGGGTGAAGTTGTCTGGTCAAAAGATGATGTAAAACGCTGGGGCGGGGCGGCGGCGGTTGATGCAATGCGCCGCGGGTATGCTGAAGGTGGCATTGTCGGTGCGCCGGTTGTACCGGAAATGCCGCACTTTCCATCAGCCGCAGAGCTGCGGGCAATGGCAGACCGCAGCCGGGAACGCCGGATTCAGGTGGATGTGACGCCATCCCCTTATTTTTGATGTGCGCGTGACCGGGATATCGCGGCAGGAAACGGCCAGCGGCGTAAAGGAATATGACAAAGCGCTTAATAAAACCATCGGCATAAAAATGAGCAATGCGCGTAATTTGAACCGGCCCGGGTTTTAATTGGTGACAAACATGCGTCAGAAATGGCTGATTGACGCATAAAATATCATAATTACAATAATATTTTAAAAATCTGTTCATTTATAACTATTAATTCACCCAAGGATTGCAAAATGCAATAGTTTGGGAGGGGATATGGATAATGGTAATTGGATTGAAAGTGCAGCAAAGCCTGAAGTTCAAATTGCACTGCTTTCTGTGTCATTGACCTCAATTACGATTTTACTGGCTGTTTCAGCAGTTTTTGCATACATAAGGGTTAAAAAGAAGGCTGAAAAAGTAGCCAGGAAAGAAGCTGCCCGCCTGGCAAAAGAAGTAGCTGAACTTGAAGCATGTAGATATTTACAGGCTGAAATGCCAGCATTAATGAAAGAACATATTGAATTGGGAGAAAATGCTGAAAGTCTGCTGGACATTACTGGAGATAAAATAGCAGAGATGAATGAAAAGGACATATCATGAAACGTTATTCAGAAGAACTTGCACTCGTCAATCAGTTTACGCGAGAAGTTCCTGTCAACGTTGAATTACTCGCTATGTCGCTTGGAATTGACGTTGTTTATTCAAATCTTGACAATGAAACATCTGGGATTATTAAAAAAGAAAAAGATGGTCGGTTTAAAATTATTGTTAACGATAACCATCCGGAAACGCGTAAAAGATTTACAATAGCTCATGAGTTAGGACATTATTTTCTTCATCGGCATTTAATAGGAAATGGTATTTCTGATAATTGTGCTTATAGAAGTTCTACAGCAGGAATGTATGCCAATACGGATATTGGACGCCATGAAGAAACAGAAGCCAATCGTTTCGCAGCTACCATCCTAATGCCGTACAAGGCAATAAAGCGTCTTCAGGAAGAAGAACGAATTAACGATCCTGCAAGTATAGCTCAAAAATTAGGTGTTTCGAAACAGGCCTATTGTATTCGTATGGGTATTCAATGCGATTAAAAATAACAGGAATGTTATTTAATATTAAGCCCCGCCAAGCGGGGCTTTTTTAATGGAAATGAATGATAAGAGGCAAGAAATGACAAATACATTACCGGATGTTGGCTATAGCGATTTTAAATTTGATGTGCGGCGCTCTGTTTCGCAATCGGAAAGTGGCGGTCGGCTGACAAATATTATTGAATATGCCGAGCCGCGCTGGATTATGAAAGCTGTAACGCAGGGTTTACGTTATTCCGATGCGGAAGCATTCAAGGTTTGGTGGCAGCAATTCCGTGGTGGGCTGAAGGCTGCTGTTATCCGCAGTCCTTATTATTGCAGGCCACGGGCGCATATTCACAATCCCGGACCGGAGCAAACGCCGGGAATGCTGTCAAAAATAGATGGGCAGATCCTTACTGTCATCAATAGCCTTCCAGGTCTGAAACTGTCGCAAGGGGATTATATATCGTTTCGGCAGGACAATCTGTATGCGCTTGTTCAGGTTTTGTCTATGACAGGGAGCGGCACGAAAATTATCACAGTGGAACCGGCATTGCCTTCTTACATAAATACAGGTGCTGTTGCCTGTTTTGACAGGGCTGAATTGCTTATGCGTCCGGTCTGGAGCAGTTTTTCCTATTCTGACCGTCCTTTACGGTCATTCACCTTCAGCATGCTGGAGAGCCGGGTATGAGCCAGGCCAATAAGGAAAAGGCAGCTTGTGCGCAAATCCTTCAGCATGCTGGAGAGCCGGGTATGAGCCAGGCTGATGTTGACAGGTTTCTTGATGAAGGGCGTATCGGCATTCGCGGTATGGTCAGATTTGATTTTGCGACAGGCACATACGGGTTCTGGCAGGGTGCATCGGATTGGGAATATAACGGGGTTTTGTACCGCCCGGGCGGGATCATAGAGGTTTCTGCGATTCCGGGAGAATGGGGAATGGCAGCGGCGGGCGTGGAGATATCTCTTGCAGCCTCGCCAGACGATGGCCTGACACCGGAAGTTCTTGCGTCCATTGAATCCGAAATTTATCACCAGCGCCCGGTGACCATATTGGATGCTTATTTCCATCCGGAAATGGGCGAATTGCTGTTTGTTGAAGCGCTCTATCGCGGATTTATTGACCGGGTGGAACATTCTGTGGGGCCGAACGGCCGTATAACAGCTTATAGCGAAAGCCGTGCTCTTGATAACAACCGTGAGAACTACCGCATGCGCTCATCGGCAGATCAGTTTCTGATAAGGCAGGGAGATATGTTTTTTCAGTCAGTCGAGACAACAGGCCGTGAGGAAATCTGGTGGGGAAGAAACAAGGGCTGACCATGCGTGTGACGGATTGGGAAGACAGATTCAATGATGTTTTTGAAAAATACCAGACACTGCCATTTGCGTACGGCACAGCAGATTGTTTTACTTTTCCGGCGGACGTTATTCTTGCAATAACGGGACAGGATATTCTCGCACCATATCGCGGATACTCATCCAAAGCGGAAGCGGCGAAACTGATTGTTACGCTGGGTGGCAAGCATCAGGGAGATGCATTTGCGGTGCATTTCCCTGATGTTCATCCGTTTTTTGCACGGCGGGGTGATGTTGGCTATATGGACTATGATGGCGGTGTTGCAACCGGGGTTTTTACGCATCAGGGCTTTACATGCAAAAGCGAAGAAGGACTGATATCTGTCTCGCCTGAGCGGGTCAGAAAAGCCTGGAAAATTGAATTCTGAAGAGAAAATATTCATTTTTAAACAGTTTTGACTTGCAAAACACAACAGAAGTGTTATATTCATTCACATGAACTCAAAGCAAATGAAAAAGTGGCTGGAACAACAGGGAGCGACCTTTGAACAAGGGAAAGGGTCGCACCTTAAAGTGTTCTTAAATGGCAAGCAGTCTACTTTGCCGATGCATGGGACAAAAGAATTAGGCAAAGGGCTGGAAGCAGCCATTAAACGCCAGCTTGGGTTAAATAAAGGTGATTGATATGTTTGACTATCCAGTAACACTGACGCCCGATGATAATGGGTCAATACTTGTGACTTTCCCAGATATCCCTGAGTCCATTACTTTTGGGGAAGATGAGGATGAAGCGCTTTTGAACGCGATTGATGCATTGGAGACAGGCTTATCTTTTTATGTGGAAGCTCGTAAAGAGCTGCCATATCCCAGTGAACCTGAAAGAGGTCAAAAAACTGTCCGTCCATCTGCATTGGAATGTGCTAAACTTGGTATATATCAATCCATGATGGAGCAGGGCATTAAAAAAGCTGCACTTGCAAGGCGCCTTGGCTGGCATATGCCTCAAATTGACAGGCTGCTTGATTTACGCCATGCATCAAAAATGGAACAAATTGAAGCGGCGGCGAATGCCCTTGGTCGTGAAGTAATAGTGACGATCCGTGAAGTGAGTTGATGTTATCTTATTAAAAGTTTGAATTTAACATAAGGCGCTTTCGCGCCTTTTATTTTTTGAGGATGTACTATGCCACCAGTCGGGGCAGCCATTGCTGCTATAGGTGCAGCCATCGGCGGAGCTGTAGCCACAGGCGTATCATTTATTGCGGGCCTTGGGTCTGTTGGCAGACTGCTGATCGGTGTAGGCTTGCAGCTTGCCGCCAATACCTTGCGCAAGAAAAAATCTGCTGGCGGTGGTGCAATTACCGGTACCCGGCTACAGGTAAGCTACGGTGGCAGCCATGCACGGGAAACAGGTGTCGGGCTATTTGCTACAGCTGGACAGGAGATACTCAAGGTTGCGTTTGGCCAGGCCAATAAAACATTGGCAAAAGTTTATCTTTTGTCGGATTTTCCGATCGACAGCATTGCCCGTGTGGCAATTAACGGTGAATGGACAACGCTTTCTGGCGATAACAATTCAGAGCGCGGTTTTAATGTGGGGGGTGATACCGGGCGGTTTGTCCGCATAAAAGTATATCATGGCAGCCTTAACCCGGTGGCTGACCCATATCTTGTTAAAAACTCTGGAGGTAAATGGACAACCGCACATGTGGGTTCTGGTATGGCGTATGTCATCGTCTATCTGGACTTTGACGAACAGAATATGACGACTGAGCCGAACTTTGTCTTTGAATGCCGGGGCAAGTGCTATGATCCGCGCAAAGACAGCAGCATTGGCGGCATCGGCGCCCAGCGCTGGGACAATGTTATGTCATGGCAATTTTCTGACAATCCAATTGTGCAGATATACACATACAGCCGCGGATTTTATTTGAATGGCGAGCTGGTTATGGGCAAAGGCATGCAGTCAAGCGATCTGCCGCTTGTGCAATGGATGGCTGCGATGAATGCCTGTGATGATATTATTGGCGGACAGAAGAGATATCGTTCAGGCTTTATTTTTACAGCAGCTGAAGGAGTGGCACACAGGGATAATCTGGAACCGGTTCTGAATGCCTGTGCCGGGGCGCTAGTTGAACAGGTTGAGGGCGATATTCCGCTTGTCGGAGTGACCTTGCCTGTGACTGACACAATAACAGATGATGATCTTGTTACCGGAGAAAACCATACCTGGCAGGCGAAACGGTCACGATCCGAACTGATCAACGCTGTGCACGGCAGTTTTAATGATCCTGAAAGAATATGGGAAATGACAGCCTATCCGCCGCAGTCAAGTGACGAAGCGCGGGAAGCAGACGGTGAACGGCATGCTGTGCAGATTGATTTTACCGCTGTGTTTGATGGCAATCAGGCGGCAAGGCTTGCGTTATCAGCCCTGCGTGAAAACCGCTATCAGGCATCGGCGCGGCTGACAGTCCGTCCGCGATGGGTGAAATTGCGCGTAGGGGACTGGATAAACTGGGATTCAAAGACTTATGGGCGGAAAACATACCGGATTGTTGGCCGCTCCCTTTCGTCCTTCAATGAATCAGGTGCACGCAATGTCACGCTTGATCTGCAGGAGGTTGGATCCGGCATATATGATACGTCAGTCAACATTCCGGAAAACCCTGCACCGCCAAAGCCGATACCGCCCGTTTATCAGAATTTTCCCGATGGATTGAGAGCAATTCCATTGCAAGGTATTGCGGAAGATACAAAACGCAAAATGCCGATTATTCAAGTGTCATGGATAGAACCATCAGACGTTACTGTCAGTGCCGTATATCTTGAATGGTGGCAGACAAGCGCGCCTGATAGAAAAGTACATGTGACAGTGTCAAAAACAACAACAAATACGATACTGGCACCAGTGGTAGGTGAAACGGAATATACAATCCGGGCAACGGTAATTGCTGATCCGCCGCGTGAAACGATCTGGGGACCAGAAGTAAAGGTAACGACATTATCAGAAGAGATTTCGGCCGATATTGACCCGGGAGAAGTTGCTGACATTGTTAATGATCTGAACAAATGGGTTAATACAAACATAGAATGGAGCCGCCGGGAGATTGATCGTATAAACGCGGTCATTTCCGATCAGACGGCAGGTGATTATCTTGACCGCCAGGCGATGCGCCGCCAGCTTGTGGCTGAAGCTGCTGATATGCGGGCAGATTATACAGAACTGATTGCCGTTGCTGTATCAGAAACACAGGCCGTTGCTGCACGGATTGAGCAGGTGGAGGTCAGTATCGGCGGAAATATCGCATCTGTTATTGATGAGATAAAAACCGGAATTGAAGATATTGACGGACGCGTAACAGCCAATGCTCAGGCAATTACTGCGATTAACGTTAAGGTTGATGATGTTGAATCCAGTGTCAGCATGAAAGCAGAAGCACAAGCTGATCCTGGTGGCGGCTGGGCGCGCTGGGGTGTTACAGTAAGAACAGGTTCTGGGAATACATGGTCACAGGCCGCCATGTATATCGATACGCAACCCGGCTTGAGCCAGATTGTAATGGTTGCTGACAGATTTATTTTGACGAATGACACAGATGGCAATGCGGCGCAATCACCTTTTGTTTTTGCCAATGGCCGCTTGCGGCTGCAGGCGGCAGATATCGGTGAAGTGGAAGCCGGCATTCTGCATTCGACCGATAACAGGGTGGTATTTGATCTCAATGCCGGTTCCCTGATTATATCAGATTAAAGGAGAGCATGGGATGGTACTGCGTGTATGGATAAACAGCAGACCGGATATGCGGATGATTGTGTCCCTGCCCGGTTATGATGCGGGGCCTAATCTGGCAGATGAATATAAATCGCTTGACAGCAACTGGGCGCCATTGAGGATTGTACAGCGGATTGACGGGTACTGGACGAATGGCAGCGGCAAATACTGGTATGCCAGGGTTGACGGGCTGCGAATCCCTGCAGAGGGGTCATGGCTGGTTTATGTACATAATGTTGATGGCAGGGTTGAGAATCTCTTCGGACATATAGATACAAACGGGGTGTGGTGGTCAACTGCTGATTTTTCCGGTAATCCGAACATACCGGTAAGGGCTGTAGTATTTGAGATGAGCCAATGATGCGCAGATTGATTATAGGAAAGCACCCGACAGAAGGCCGGTATGGCCTCTGGCTGAGCCGCAGAGGCAATGATGCAGCCGGGCCGGATGATGGATTGCTTCTGTCATCGGACAGGGAGTATATGAATATCTATATGCGTGGTGAATTCCAGCTGGGGTATTCCGGGGGAATCTGGACGGGATCGGTTGATTTTGCGCTCCCGTTCGTTCCTGTTTTTATGGCTTATGCTTTTCAGCGCACAGGGGATTACACAACAACCACCCCGATGATGTCAACGGGAAACACATCCCGTATTTTTGCAGCCCCGGGAAAGATAACATGTAACGTTTACGGATACACGAATGCTCCTGTATATTGTTCTTACACGATTTTTACCAATCAACTGTTCTGAAACACGATGACAAGAAGAATCATTCTGAATCCGCAAGGCATCAGAATCTCGCGGCCCGGCATGGATGTGATCGGTGCAACACCCGAACAACTGCTTTTTTCATCTGACATTAATTATCCCAGCCTTGTTGAGTCCGGGGAATTTCGCAGGGAATTCAACATGCCGCCACCGACAATAAAATTTTCCCGCAGTTACGGTATAGCACCGTTGCTGTTTTTCAGATGCGTTGAGACGGATTACTGGGGCGAGGCTTTTTATGACTGCAACGCATTTGTTAACAGGGATGGAAATGGATATAACAGCTTCACCTGTCAGCAAGGTCTTCTTTACAATACACCGGTTCGCTGGTGGGCGTATGTGTAGCACCGGTTTTTTTTAAAAAGGAAACATTATGTCTACAATTAAAGTGCCAGCTGCCGCGGCGCTCGGCGAAGCTATGGCGGAAGCGGATTTCTGGAAAAACCGCGCCCTTGCAAATGCGGCCTGGCTGCACGATGCGCGGCAGGAAAATCAGAATCTGAAAGAGGAAATTGGCAGGTTGATGCGGGGCAAAGAGATTGTCCCGCTTGAGGACAGGAAAGCAGCCTGCCGGGAACATGGGAACAAGGAAATTACAAATGGCCAATAATTTCGGACCGCCGCCACAATATAAAATCGGCAATGTTATTCTTACTGCCGGTTCGGCTGATTTTGAAGTCACAGACGGGGCGAATATCGGCATGGATGATAATGCAGCCAAGGTTGCGGAAGGGGACGAGATATATGTTCCGGCAACATCAAAATGGCTGACAATCGGGCAGGCGACTGACGATACGCATGGCACACTGATTTCCCCATGTCCCGAAGACTGCGCGGGGACATTTCCGTTTCGAATACGCTTCCAGTCATACGCATCGCGTATGGAGGGGCGGCTTGCTACGCTTATCGGAACAATCCTGAAAAATGGCAATCTGACCTCTCTGGCAGAAGCAGAATTGAAAGCGGGTGACTTTCTTTGGACAGAAGGCCCGGGCGTCATAAAAGGCAACCCTGACGTTCAGCCGCCGCATGGGATAAGCGATTATCAGGTGAGCAAAACGTATGAAGAGGGCGATATTGTTTCATATGCCGGGGGTTCAGGCAGGAATATATATCTTTCACTGAAAAGCAATAACAATGATAGTCCTTCGGTTACACAAGCGTGGTCTGTTATTGATTTAAGCGCAGTGCCTGATTTATCAAAAACCTATCTTGCCCGCGATGGCTCTACCAACTTTGCGAGCGCTGCCGGCTTGCCTGATGCGATAACAGCAAATCTGACAAATCCGGTTGAAGGCGCTTTCGAAAGTGGACTGCAGGTCACCTTGAGAATGACCATAACCAATGCGGCCAATGCTGTGCTTTCTTTAAATGAGGGGCAGTCTTGTCCGATTTATGTGCAGGATGCTGCCAGTAATAACTTTGTACCTCTGCGTGGTGGGGAGATGCTGACAAACGGCGTTTACACACTGACATTTTCGGCAAGCCTGAATAATCCAGCCGGGGCATGGGTTTTATCACAGCCAAAACAGCCGGCTTTTGAAAACAAGGCTCAACTGGATAAAATCAGCGAGATAAACGGCAATCTGGCTTATGATGGCGCGCCCATTGCAGAGAATGGCAGCAATGAGAACGGTAATTACATACGCTGGGTGGATGGCACCCAGATATGCACCAGAAATGTAAATGTGGGAAGTGTTTCGTCAAACTGGGGAGCGATGTTTATATCGGACATACCGGATCCACAATTATGGGCCTCACCTTTTATAAATGTGCCTGTAGTCAGCACATCGGCCTATTCAAATTCGGCCGGGTCTCTGGCTGGTGGGACAGTGCAGGCTACGAAAGACAGAACACCGGCAGTATTTGTAATCCGTAATTCGGCAGCAACATCTGTATTCTCAGTAAATATCGTGGCAATAGGAAAATGGAGGTGATTGATGCTTGTAATTTTGACGCCGCAGCGGCGGGATGAAAAACTGGAGGTCATTAAAGAGGGAGAAGCCCTTATACTGAATGGTGATCGTTTTGATTTTTCCTTTATTAAGGAAGAGGAAAGGTTTTCGACAGATCAGCTTGACACAAGATGGCTTTTTGGAGACGCCACGCGCGTGAACGGAGAGTTGCAGATCACTGTAATTCTGCCGCATGGCGCCAATCCCTCAAATGAGGCTGCTTTTCCCAGGCCAATCAGGGTTGAAGAGGATGGGCCGGTCAGATTGCCGACATAACCGCAGTATCACGATCTTTATTTAATTGCTTCAATCGAAAGGCGAATCCCGATAGCCTTTTCTGTATCCCGGTAAATGTTTCCACGGGATGCAATTCTGATGCGGACGGTTTGGAACAGTTTTGTTTATACAGACAAGGTATTATGGGCTTTTACCTTCATCCTGCTGGAAGTCGGATATAGGAAAGGAATTCTTGGGCGGGAAAATGGTTGACAAATTATATAAATCTTCTATTTTGGTTGCATACAAACAATGTCAACCAAAACAGAAAAATTTTTCATTTTGTCAACCAAAGATGGATATAATGAAATGGTTGAAGTTGAAGATTTCTTCAAAAAACAGTTACCCAAAAAATATTGGTCAACCATTACGGATCAGATTCGTAATGCCTACTCAGCAGTGAAAAGTCTATCTGAACAAACGCCATTTTTAAATGTACAAAGCGCAAAACAGAATTATGGAACATTTTGTTCCATAGCTGTTGACTATGCTATTGAAAGAGCGATTGAGAATGGAGCTATACCCTGTGAAAGTAAATGGGTTTACTTTGATAAGCCAACTGGAAAATATTTAGAATTGCAATTTTCCCACTCTACAGCGTCTGTAAGCTTGGTGCATAATCCGAAATCCCGTCCTCGGGATGTGCGATTCCGTGAAAATAAACGGCTTGGATCCCCTGATCTGTTCTCACAGATTACTCCTGTTGACCGCAGCGCAAAAGCTGCACCTCATTTTTTGCTCATTCATGGGCGGGAGGTGGTTGCTCCTAAATTTGCGCATTTTGGCTTACCTTCTGCGAAGCCAAGGAAGCAATGGGAGTGGCTGTCTGATAATCTCATGAATTTTCCACATATTGTAGCTGCTCGTGAGCCAAGTATTGAAGATACAGAGTCTGATTTTGAGGAAATAGAGATTTTGAAAGAAGAAATAGAGCGTTGGAGAAAAGATAATGGGAACTAAGGATAATAATATTGTCCAATTTCCATCACCTGGTTCTGCAAAGCCTGCAGATTGTCGCTTAATTCCCGAACGTCTTATAGAAGCAAGACTGGTTGCGCGGTTGACACAAACAGAGCTAGCCAGCCGCATTGGCATAAGTCGACAAGCGATTTCCTATTATGAAAAAGGGACGAAAAAGCCGGATTGGGCAATTTTTGTAAAAATTGCCTCCGAATTAGAGCAACCGGGTGCCTTTTTTACTAAAGAACGCTATAATACCTTCGGTCGGCAAGGCATAAATTTTTATCGCAAGAAGAATGCAGATACAAAACGGCGGCTGCAAGCCTGTAATGTTTATGCTCTCTGGCTAGCTAGAAGCGCTTACGCTTTTAATGACATTGTGAATTTTCCCCTTGTGAATTTTCCAAGCTTTGAACCACATGACATGGATTCGGAGTGTTATTCTGAAGAGGAAATAGAATCTCATGCCGAGGCAGTTAGAAAGTATTTTGGCCTTGGACTTGGGCCTATTTCTAATGTTATCCGTTTATTGGAAAGCAAGGGTGCATTGATCGCCCACGTTGAAATTCCCGGAGAAGATGTAGAAGCTTTTTCTTTTTGGTCTGGAGATCGCCCGTTTATATTCCTTGCTTCTGATAAAAAAAGTGCTGTCAGACGCAGATTCGATGTTGCCCATGAATTGGCGCATCTTTGTCTGCATAGATGGATAACGGAAGAAGAATTAGATAACCCTGATCGTCTTAAACAAATAGAGCAAGAAGCCAATCATTTTGCGGGTGCTTTTCTTTTGCCTCGGAAATCATTTCTAAATGAGGTCTATTCAACGCGGGTTGACTCATTTATTAATTTGAAGGGACGATGGAAAGTTTCCATCGCAGCTATGGTTCATCGATGTAAACAGCTAGGTATTTTCAACGAGGATCAATGTCTTGGTATGAATAAGGCAATTTCCTCCAAGGGATGGCGAACTAATGAACCTTTAGACTCAGATGAAGAGGCTATACGCTTTGAAGAGCCGCTTTTGTTACGGCGCATTGCTGAAATTGTTTTTAAAAGTGGGCGTTATAAAATTGATGACTTAAAAGCTGATTTGGCATTATCTCCATCTGTTTTGGAACAGTTTTTTGGATTGCCGTTAAATTCACCCGATTCTGGTGATAATGAAGCTTTTTTGTAGGTATTAACAGTTGCAATTAGACTGCGTCTTCGAATCAAAGAAGGGCGAGTCTCTTTCTATTTTTGCTGCCCCGCTCATGCGGGGCTTTTTTATTGGAGAAAGCACAATGACCAGAAAGATCAGCAGTACCGGGCTTGACTGTATCAAACGATGGGAAGGGCTGCGACTGCAAGCCTATCAGGATCAGGCTGGCATCTGGACAATCGGCTACGGCCATACGGCGGCAGC
>Ga0154004_1000013_pt1 | contig 61728 bp, 51 predicted proteins | sample TSFL088MetaG_FD_104727 | JGI IMG/M metagenome (GOLD analysis project Ga0154004, IMG submission 104727) | Attine ant fungus gardens microbial communities from Florida, USA - TSFL088 MetaG | ecosystem: Host-associated > Fungi > Mycelium > Unclassified | place: USA: Florida, Lake Talquin State... | reverse complement strand
TCTCTCGTCATGGCGCTATATAGAACCAACTCCAAAAACATGTCAACACTAATTCACAAATATCATAAAAAAAATGCAACCATACGAAAAGATCAAAAAATGAACTCAAAACAATCAGGACAGAATGATAAAAGATCACTATTATTGACAGAAAATCAGATTTATTTTTAGAATCCGGATGTCCATCAGCAAAAAATAATTAGAATATTATAGCATAATAGATTAAAAACCGCACATTAAAGTTCTATATATCTTTGCCAAACCTTTTATGAAACCTTGGAAATATGTTCTCATGCCGGAAATTCTACTCGATGATTCACATGTATCTGCCGGAAAAACAGGCAAACACAGAATCATTCTTACCATCATTGTGCTTGTTATCATGGCCGGCACCTGCTGGCTTACTTTTCGCTGGGCAACAGAATGGCGTTTTCTCATCAAGACCGATGATGCTTATATACAAGGTGATATCGCAGCGATTGCACCGAAAGTAAACGGTTATATCGAATCGGTACCGGTTCAGGCGAATCAGGCGGTTCGTAAAAATGATATTCTTTTCCGCCTCGATGATGGAGATTATAAAATTGCGCTTCTTGAGGCAGAGGCTAAACTTGTTACTCAAAAGCAGACACTTGACCGCATTAAATCACAGATTGACGCCTCCAGAACGAATCTGGATGAAGCTGAAGCAGAAAAAGCCGCAGCAACGGCTGTTGAAGTCAATGCCAATCTGACATTGAACCGGGCAACGCAATTAAAGAAAAAGCAGTTTGCGCCACAATCCGGAGTAGACAGTGCACAATCGGCCCACGATCAGGCCCGTGCCAACGTTACACGCGCTCAGGCCAAGATTGATCTGGCACGAGCCAACATTACCGTACTTGAAGCTCAATATAGCGAAACAGAAAGCCAGACCCGCATTCTGCAACTGGCTCGCGACAAAGCGCAGCGCGACTTTGATTTTACCGTGTTACGTGCTCCGTTTGATGGCGTGATCGGTAATCTTTCTGCAAAATTGGGAGATTTTGTCAGCGCCGGGCAAAGGCTGGCAGCACTTGTTCCTGTGCAGGAGCTTTATATTGATGCCAATTACAAGGAAACACAGCTTCCTTATATTTATGGTGGAGAGACAGCACATATTTCTGTTGATGGCCTTGATAATCTGATATTCGAAGGCAAGGTTTTATCGCTGGCTCCTGCTACAGGTTCTGTATTTTCAATCCTGCCTCCACAGAATGCTACCGGCAACTTCACTAAAATCGTGCAACGCATACCAGTGCGTATTTCAATCCCCGCAGATATACTGGCAAGCGGTCGCATTCGCGCTGGTATGAGTGTTGTTGTAAGTGTGGACACCCGTACAAAACCAGCAGATATTAATGCTTTCTCTCCCGGTCAAAAATAAATGCAAGGGACAACAGACGTCACTGCCTCCGGGATCGTAGATGAAACGATAGACCTCCACAAAATTGTGGCTTTCATGGCTATGGTTTTTGGCATGTTTATGGCCATTCTTGACATCCAGATTGTTTCGGCATCACTTGCTGAAATCCAAGCAGGGCTTGCAGCCAGTTCCGATGAAATCTCGTGGGTGCAAACATCCTACCTGATTGCTGAAGTTATTATGATTCCCCTTTCGGGCTTTCTTGGAAGGTTGATGTCAACCCGTGTGCTCTTCACACTTTCAGCAGCCGGTTTCACCATTGCCAGCGCGCTTTGTGCAACAGCCACTTCCATTGAAGAGATGATTATATATCGTGCGTTACAGGGATTTATCGGCGGAGGGATGATTCCAAGTGTATTTGCCACAGCATTTACGATCTTTCCCGCATCAAAACGTAATATCATATCGCCGATTATTGGTCTCGTTGCCACATTGGCCCCTACCATCGGGCCAACTGTCGGTGGATATCTAAGCAATGCTTTTTCCTGGCATTGGCTTTTTCTCGTCAACATCCTGCCTGGTATTCTTGTAACCATTGCAGCATGGAAACTGATTGATTTTGATAAAGGAAATTTGTCACTTCTGGCCCGATTTGACTGGTGGGGCCTGATTTCGATGGCCACCTTTTTAGGCCTGCTTGAGTACGTACTTGAAGAGGGGCCGCGCAATAGCTGGATGCAGGACGAATCTATCCGTATATTTACGGTTGTACTGATTACCGGAGCAATTGTCTTTTTCTGGCGTGCATTTACAGTAAAAGAGCCAATTGTCGATTTGAAAGCCTTTTCCAATATCAATTTTGCACTGGGTTCTTTATTTTCCTTTGTTATGGGAACCGGTCTGTATGGCCTCACATATGTTTATCCGCTTTATCTTGCCCGAATTCGCAATTACGACGCGCTGATGATCGGCGAGACAATGTTTGTTTCCGGCATTGCCATGTTTTTTTCAGCCCCTCTTGTCGGTTTTCTTTCAAGTCGTCTGGATCCGCGTTTGATGATGGGAATCGGTTTTGCCGGTTTTGCATTCGGGACATGGATAGCCACCGGATTGACAGCAGACTGGGATTTCTGGAACCTTTTCTGGCCACAGATATTTCGTGGTGTTTCGCTCATGCTGTGTATGGTGCCAATCAACAATATCGCTCTGGGCACATTGCCGCCTGAACGTCTCAAAAACGCATCCGGCCTTTTCAACCTCATGCGTAATCTCGGTGGCGCTGTAGGGCTGGCTATCATCAACACGTTCATCATGCGCCGCACTGATTTGCATTATGCACACCTTGTTGAATCGATCCAGTGGGGCCGAACGGAAGTGTATAGCTTGCTTAACAAGTTTGCAGCCGGTTTCAATCTTCCGGATATAGATGCACAAACGGCAGCTCTTCAGCAAGTAAGCAATATCGTCTATCAGCAGGCAACAGTTATGGCATTCAGCGATATTTTTTATATTCTGACGATCCTTTTTGGCAGCCTGGCAAGTCTTGTCTGGGTTATGAAAAAACCGAAAGACAAGCCGGATTCTATAGGCAATCACTAAAATTACCTTTCTCAAAACACCAGCTCACCAGAAAACCCGGTATTTTTATTTTTCAAAATAAAAATACCGGATTTTATCTTATCAGCTTTTTGTCCTGGTAAAAACCACCGAATCAATCCTCAAGCGGTTCAAGATGCTGCTGGAGAAAATCTTTCATATGCTCATGTGCCTTTGGCAGCTTAAGAACTTCACCAAGATGCTCTACATCTTCATCCTTGTCAAAACCCGGTTCATTTGTTGCAATTTCAAACAGCACACCACCGGGTGCACGAAAATAAATTGCCGAGAAATAATTGCGATCAATGACAGGAGTGACAGCATAACCTGTATCAAGCAGCGCCTCACGTACGGTAAGCTGGGCTTCCTTATCTTCAACAGCAAAGGCAACATGATGCACAGAACCTGCCCCCTGCGCGGGGGGAGATGTGGCTGCAACAATTTCAATATCAATGGTATTTGCCCCATTGCCATCAACAATCTGAAAACGCCGCCACTTGTCTTTTCTATTCGTTTCTTCATAGCCCATATAGCGCAACAGTTCAGCCATCGCTCCATCATCATGAAGACGCAGTGAAACAGAATGAAAACCGCGGATCGCCATTTCCAGTGGAATCTGCCCTGTACTCCAGGGCAGGCGGGTGTCTTTGCCATTCTCAACAAGTTCCAGATAATCGCCATCCGGCCCATTGAAAGAAAGACGTTTTTCACCTAAAATATGACGCTCTGAGAAATGTTTAAAACCAAGTTCGGCGAACCGGTGTTTCCAGAGTTCCAGGGCTTTTTCAGGTATAGAAAAAACTACCGATCCGGCCTCCCCCGTACCGGTTTGTCCTTGCCGCATGTAAGGAAATGGAAAACAGGTCATAACTGTACCGGGACACCCCAGCCCATTCCCGTAATAAAGATGATAAATATCCGGTGAATCAAAATTAACCGTTTGCTTGACACGACGCAGACCGAGATCATGCGTAAAGAAATGATTATTAACGTTGGCATCTGATGCTAATGATGTGACATGATGCAGCCCCTTGATCAGAGAATTATCATTCTGTTTAATCTGTATAGCCATGTCTGTCTTTTTCTCCCTTGATTTTAGACGACATTGAAAACAGAGAGCAAATCCCATAAAAAATTATAAATTAATTATTTATAGAAAATTTCACTTCTGGCAGCATAAGTTTGCTTTCGATTTTATCGAGAAGCAATCATTTATAAATGCCTGGATCAGTCAATCGTTTCGTCAGCATAATAAAAAACGGCCATAACAACATTAATAAAGATATGATGGCTGAAGCTGCCGACCAAAAGATATACTGAAAAATCAAGTGGAAGGGGCAAGCTGCCCCTTTGATAACCTGTGATCTACAATTGATTTTGACGCAACCGCCGGATTACAGAAACAGACACCTTAAATCACATAAGAGCGAAGCGGTTCAAAACCGTTAAAAGCGACGGAAGCATAGGTCGTCGTATAAGCGCCGGTACCAAGGATAAACAGCTCATCCCCGATACTGAGTGAAACCGGAAGATGATAAGGTGTATTTTCATACATGATATCCGCAGAATCACATGTCGGACCAGCAAGAACACATGGGCCGGTATCATCCCCATCATGCGGAGTAACAATTGGATAGCGAATTGCCTCATCCATCGTTTCAGCAAGACCGTTGAATTTACCAATATCAAGATAAACCCACCGGACATTGTCATCAGCCGATTTTTGAGAAACAAGAACAACCTCGGTACGAATAACGCCGGCATTGCCAACCATACCACGGCCCGGCTCAATAATAGTTTCGGGAATACGATTACCAAAATGACGGCTCAACGCATCAAAAATAGCCATACCGTAAGCTTGAGCCGTCGGCACATCCTTTAGGTAACGGGTCGGAAAACCACCACCCATATTGACCATTTTCAGGGGGATACCTTCCCATGCCATGGTTTTAAAAACACTGGCCGCATCTGCCAGCGCACGATCCCAGGCAGCAAGATCCGTCTGTTGCGAGCCGATATGAAAAGAAACACCATAAGCTTCAAGGCCAAGCTTGCTGGCATGACGCAAAACATCAACAGCCATCTCCGGTACACAGCCGAATTTGCGCGACAATGGCCATTCTGCCCCTGCGCCATCTGTCAGAACACGGCAAAATACGCGCGCGCCGGGGGCAGCACGGGCGATTTTTTCCACTTCCTCAATACAGTCAACCGCATAAAGCGAAATACCGAGCGCATAGGCACGAGTAATGTCGCGCTCCTTCTTGATTGTGTTACCATAGGAAATACGCTCCGGCGCTGCGCCAGCTTCAAGTGCCATTTCAATTTCTGCAACAGACGCCGTATCAAAACAGGAACCAAGTGAAGCCAAAAGACGCAGAACTTCCGGCGCCGGATTGGCCTTTACTGCATAAAAAATGCGCGATTGCGGCAGCACCCTTTCAAATTCGAGATAATTTTCCCGTACAACATCAAGATCCACTACAAGACATGGCCCTTCCGGACGGCGGGTTTTAAGAAAATCAACAATACGTTGCGTTAGCATGCCGGCTCTCCCTGGAACTACCGGTTCCAGCCTTATGCCGTCAAACAGGCAATAAAGCCCGTCCGAACAAGCCGAGGACAAAGTGCAGAAAAACTTCCGCAGGGACAACCTGCGGATGTCAGACTACGGTTAAAGAACAGCGCGAAAACCGCATTGTTCCGCTTTGTCTGCCTTTTTGATTGGAATTGGAGAACCGCTTCCGCACTGAAGGCAATGAGGGTGTGCCTCTACAGCATCCCAGCCTTCTAACAAGGCTGGATAACACCAGAAAGGCCCGCACCGTCGTTGCTTCAAGATGTCCTCATTCTGACGGTTGGCCAACAGAATGACTGGAGTGGTTAGTTCCAGGTACCTTACCGGTTGATCTCACCATTCGAGAGCCGGCGGACACCCACAGGCACGTGCGACTTTGGGCTGGAGGAATATAGTCGCAATAAATCAATATTTCAACATTAAAAATACCATTTTTCACTTTCTATAGCTTGTTTCGAGCAAAATTCCCTGCAAAAGGCATAATAACAACGTGCCGGCTCTTCAATGCGCTATCACAGCAAAACAGCCAGGCAGAAAAATCAATTTAAAGGGGAACCCATGGGAATACTGACACGTATGCGCACTTTTATTAATGTAGTGGATGCAGAGGGTTTTTCAGCCGCAAGCCGCAAAACCGGGCGTTCTAAAGCGCTTTTATCCAAGCATGTACGCGAACTTGAGGATTCGCTCGGCGTTCTGCTGCTTAACCGCTCTACCCGGCAATTGTCGCTCACAGAGGCAGGACACGTCTATTATCTGCGCGTTCAGGAAATTCTTCATGAAATAAATGACCTGCAAGACAGCATCACTGAAGCCAATGCCAATGTTCGCGGACGAATCAAAATCAGCGCACCGCACCTTTTTGCCAATGTATCAATCGGCCAATCCCTGATTGATTTCTGCACGGACTACCCGGACATTCATCTGGATATCCATCTGGATGACCGTTTTGTTGACCTGATTGAAGAGGGATTTGATCTGGCAATCCGCATCACCAGAATGGATGATTCTTCCTTGATCGCCCGGCGGCTTATAGAGGTTCATTCTGTTGTCTGCGCCTCACCTGCACTGATCGCCCGGGCTGGCGAGCCTCAAAGGCCGGAAGATCTGCGGCAGCTTCCTTGTCTGATTGACCGGAATAACCGCAGTTTTAACCACTGGATATTTATGAATAAAGATGGCTCTGAATTTACAATTCCTGTCAATGGCCCTATTGAGGTCAACAGCTCCTGCATCACCTGTAATGCCGCCGCAGCCGGGCTGGGTTTTGCGCGTATGCCTTTTTTTGCGGCGGAACAAAACCTTGAAAATGGAAAACTGAAAGCTGTATTGACCGATTATACAGTAAGGGGCACAGGCGTTTACGCTGTTTACCCCCACCGGCGTTATCTGCCTGCACGGGTACGCCTGCTTATTGATTATCTGGTGCAATGGTTCCGCAATTATAAAACTACAAATCCCCGGGTGTAACAATTTGTAAAAAATTCGAAAGAATTTTTGGATTTTCCCCGGTTTTTCACGAATACAACAGAGTCACGTATCTTCATTTTAAATGAATCTTATATACAGATGTCGTTTTGCCTTTCTCAGAAACCGGCATCTGACAACTTATTCTGCCACCGGAAAATATCTCATGCTTCAGAAATTCTTTGACTGCTCCAGCCATTGTCAAAGATTTCAAGCACCAATATATCCATGTAATATTTCTGGTGTCTGCAATTTCCGTTTCGACGATTTTTTTCAAAAACCTTTTCTGAAATGCAATGACTGTCAACAAACTTTCATCATCTGTGATATTAAATGCATGGTCAGGTTCAAGATTACAGGCCGAGTTTCGGACATATGATTAATCCCGTCCTCACCCGTAAAAACGTGTTACCTGTTGAATTCGGCTTGTAAACCTGCTCAATGCCATGAGGCAATGGCATGCCCGAACTATTCGCTTTTTCAGTATCAAAAGGCAACATAAACCTGAACACTGTGTTTTCGTGAAACTTCGGACAGCAACCTTGAGTCATAAGATCAAGAGTTACCATCACTGTCCATATAGCAAAACTTTTTCACTGGAATCTGTCTGGCATCCAACAACACAACCTGCCAAGCCTTGCTGTCACGCAAGGCTGCTGAACGGCACGACGCATAAAGATAACATTATTCAAACAGGTCTTCTTCCTTTACCATTCATTACACGCCACGCCACATCAAACCCCTGCCGGACGTCACAGCAAATGATATTCTGTCTGCAATTCCCAGTCACCAATCCAGATAATGATGCAAGGCAAAGTACAAAAATCAAAAAATGCATTACAATAATAAAACCGGGCGAAAAATCACCCGTTTTCATAAAACCGGATATGGCAAAAAGCAGAAAGCCTATGATTTTTCCTGAGAAGAAACAGCTTCTGTTTCTGTAGCTTTTATACCTGCTTCAGCCTTGGCCTTTACCTCTTCCTCTGCCTGCCTGGCTGCAGCAATACGCTCCTGCGCTTTCTTGCCTGGTTCTCCCTTGTTCGGATTATTACGGGCCGGACGCCTGGAAAGACCCGCTGTATCAAGAAAACGCAGAATACGGTCCGTCGGCTGTGCGCCATGGCCAAGCCAGTACCTGATACGCTCAGCTTCAAGCTTTACCCGTTCGCCATCTTTCGGCAGCATCGGATTCCAGGCACCAAGCTTTTCAATAAAGCGGCCGTCACGCGGGCTGCGCACATCGGCAACAACGATATGGTAATAAGGGCGTTTCTTGGACCCTGCACGGGCCAGACGAATTTTCAACGACATATTTTACTCCTGTAATCTGTCACAACCGGTTATTCTTTCACCCGCTACATCCAGCAGCAGCTTCATGATGGCGAATGACTTCACGTATGATAAAGTTGAGAAATTTTTCCGCAAAATCAGGATCGAGATGCGACTCCCTTGCAAGTGAACGCAACCGCTCAACCTGATGTTTTTCTCTCTCATGATCAGCAGCCGGCAGTCCATGGCGCGCTTTCAGCACACCGACTGCCCTGGTACAGCGGAATCTTTCTGCCAGAATATGAACAAGGGCCGCATCAAAATTATCTATAGACGCCCTGAGCGCCAGTAATTCCTGCGGTATCTTTTCTTCTGTCATTATTATCACTTCTTTGTCGGCAAACCGGAAAGCCCGGAGCCGCTATGAGGCAAACCGGGCAAACCGGCACCAGTTCCGGGAAGCCTGCCCCCCTTGCCCAACCTTGTAGCCTCCACCTGCTTTTGCAGGGCTTCAAGCTGTTTCGGATCCATGGATGATAAATCCGGTATACTGCCCCCCAATCCCAGTTTTGAGCCAAGACCACTCATCATCCGTTTCATCATGCCACCACCACCCTTGCCGCCCATAGCTTTCATCATATCCGCCATCTGACGATGCATTTTCAGCAGCTTGTTGATATCTGCCGCTGTCGTACCGGAACCTTTGGCAATCCGCTGTTTACGACTGTGTTTCAAAATATCAGGGTTAGCGCGCTCTTGCCGTGTCATAGAAGAAACAATGGCAAGCTGACGGTTAAAAATACTGTCATCAAGGCCCGCAGATGCGAGTTGATCCCTCATCCGGCCCATGCCTGGCAATAACCCCATAATGCCGCTCATCCCGCCAAGCTTCTTCATCTGGCGCAATTGATCAGCCAGATCATTAAGATCAAATTTGCCGGCCTGCATCTTCCTGGCAAGTATTTCAGCTTTTTCTGCATCAATAGTTTCAACAGCCTTCTCAACCAACGAAACGACATCGCCCATGCCAAGGATGCGATCTGCAATCCGCCGGGGGTGGAATTCTTCAAGCGCATCCAGCTTTTCGCCAGTAGCAATCACCTTGATCGGTTTACCTGTCACCGCCCGGATGGAAAGGGCAGCGCCACCGCGGCCATCACCATCCATACGGGTGAGAACAATACCGGTAATGCCGACCCGCTCATCAAACGAGCGGGCAAGATTGACTGCGTCTTGCCCTGTCAGGCTATCGGCAACCAGCAGAATTTCATGCGGATTGGCCCTGACCTTGATATCTGTCATTTCCATCATCAGCGGCTCATCGACATGTGTGCGGCCTGCCGTATCAAGAATAACAACATCCTGTCCGCCAAGCTTTGCCGCCTGCACAGCGCGGGCAGCAATTTCAACCGGAGGCTGTCCGGCAATAACCGGCAGGGTAGCAATACCCGTTTGTTCGCCAAGCTGGCGCAGCTGTTCCTGTGCAGCCGGACGGCGCGTATCAAGCGAAGCCATCAGAACCTTTTTGTTCTGCTTTCCGGCCAGACGCCTGGCAATCTTGGCCGTAGTTGTGGTTTTTCCTGCCCCCTGAAGTCCCACCATCATGATGACAACCGGCGCCGGCGCGTTCAGATCAATATTCACGCCTTCATCGCCCAGCATTCTGACAAGCTCATCATGAACGATCTTGACAACCATCTGCCCCGGTTTGATGGATTTAAGAAGATCCGCGCCAATCGCCTTTTCCCGCACCCGGTCGGTAAAAGAGCGTACAACATCCAGCGCAACATCAGCCTCAATCAATGCACGGCGAACCTCGCGCAGGGCAGTTGCAACATCCTGCTCCGACAACGAGCCGCGCCCGGTCAGACTATCAAGGATGGAGCCCAGTCGTTCCTGCAAAGATTCAAACATCAGTTACCTCTTGCCTTTTTAAATCAGCCGGGAAAAGCAATCACCCACCCGAGGGCGCAACGCGCTGTCGGGTGTTGACCTCCGGGGAAAAACTTCCTTCTATCCAATCCGGTCGGTGACTCCAAGTAAATAACTTGTCGCAAATTTCCTGTCTTTCAAACAACATAATATTGCTTTTGTCAAGTTTTTCCTGTCTTATTGTTTTTATTGAGACGCCCGGACAGTTGCTATAAGGAATAAAACCACTATCTTACTTAACCTGCGGTCATAAGCTGATGGATCAAGGGAGCTCGAAGAATGCGTCACATAACACGATCAAGAGCGGTTTTGACCGGGCTTCTCATCACAATCTCAACAAATATGGCTTTATCAGCCCCCGGATGCGGCACTACATCTGCCGGCTTTTCGGACTGGCTTCAACAAACCAGACAGGAAGCAGCCGCCCGCGGCATCGGCAAGCGCGCCCTTGCTGCGCTTGACAGCGTACACTATACACAAGCTACAATCAATGCCGATCGCAGTCAGAAGAGTTTCAAGCTCAGTCTGGATCAGTTTATGCGAAAACGTGGGGCATCGACTATTGTCAGCCGAGGGAAAGCCTTGAAAAAGCAACATGCTGCCCTTTTTGCCCGGATTGAGAAACAGTACGGTGTCCCGGCCGGCCCGCTGCTCGCTATATGGGGAATGGAAACCGGCTTCGGCAACCACATGGGCAACCAGCATATCCTGTCCGCCCTGGCGACCCTGGCCTATGACTGTCGCCGTGCAAACTTTTTCAGCCAGCAGCTTCATGCTGCCCTGCAACTTATTGACCGTGGTAATTTTGATCCCCGTGCGAATGGCGCCATGCATGGTGAAATCGGGCAGACACAGTTTTTGCCGGTGAACGTACTGAAATACGGTGTTGACGGAGATGGCAACGGCAGGATTGACATGATCCGTTCATCGGCCGACGCCCTTACTTCAACAGCCAATTTTCTGCGGGGGCACGGTTGGAGGCCGGGTGCCGGCTATCAGCCAGGTCAGCCGAACTTTGCTGCGCTTCAGGGGTGGAACAAGGCTTCCGTCTACCAACAGGCAATCGCCATTATGGGTAAACAAATAGACAATGGTTGATTTTCCGGGGTTGATTTTCCGGAGAAATCAAACCGGAGTCTGCCGCTTTTTATGTATTTCTTTCCGTTTGGCAATGCGCTTGCGAATCATTTCAATATCCGTATGCGGTGTGGCCGCAAAAAGTTTTTTTGTATATTCATGCCGAGGATGACCAAACACATCATCCCGAGTGCCGTATTCTACAACCTCGCCAAAATACATCACCATGACATCATCAGCAATATAACGCACAACCGAAAGGTCATGACTGATGAAAACATAAGTCAGGTTGAATTCATCCTGCAAATCAGCAAGCAAATTGAGAACCTGCGCCTGAACTGACAAGTCAAGCGCCGATACAGGCTCATCCAGCACCAACAGCTTCGGATGCAGCATCAGCGCACGGGCGATGGCGATACGCTGGCGCTGACCACCAGAAAACATATGTGGATAGCGGTTATAGTGATTTGCCTGCAAACCGACCTTTTCCAGCATCTCTTCTGCCAGGGCACGCCGTCCGGCAGCTGTTTTCGCTGTATTGAGCAATAGAGGTTCTGTCAGAATGGAGCCGATTTTCTGACGCGGATTGAGCGAGCCATAGGGATTTTGGAAGACAATCTGCACCTTCTGGCGCATTTCAGGTGTAATACCATCCTGCGCAATATTAATTTTCTGCCCATCAATGACAAGCTCACCAGACGTTTGCGGATCAATCAGTGTCAAAATCCGGGCCAAAGTGGACTTGCCGCAGCCGGATTCACCAACAATTGCAAGCGTCTTGCCCTTTTCAACGGTAAAGGAAACCCCCTTGACAGCAGTCGTAATTTCAGGCTTCCTCCAAAAGCCGCCACCTGTTACATAATCACGGACAATATTTTCTGCCCTGACCAGAACCTTGCTCATATTCCGGCTCCTTCATTCATGAAATCGGAAACCGTCGGCAGACGATCACCGGTCACATTTTCCGGCAAGGCAGCAAGAAGAGCTTTGGTATAAGGGCTTTGCGGATTTTCAAACAGGGAAAGAACATCAGCTTCTTCCATCTTGCGCCCTTTATACTGGACTATGACCCGGTCTGCTGTTTCAGCAACAACCCCCATATCATGCGTAATCATGATAAGCCCCATACCATACCGGCTCTGCAAATCGGCCAGAAGATCCAGAATCTGCTTCTGGATTGTGACATCAAGCGCCGTGGTCGGCTCATCTGCAATCAACAGCTTCGGATTACAGGCAACAGCCATGGCTATCATGACACGCTGACATTGACCACCGGACATTTGATGAGGAAAATTTTTTAAACGGCTTTCGGAATCAGGAATGCCGACCGCCTCAAAAAGCTCAATGATACGCTTGCGTTTGGCCCTACCCTTAAGACCGAGATGACTGCGCAGAACTTCTCCCACCTGATAACCAACCGTAAAACACGGGTTGAGGCTGGCAACAGGCTCCTGAAAAATCATCGAAATATCACGGCCGATAATAGCCCGCCGCTGTCCGGGCGTGATATCAAGCAGATCAATACCGTTGAAGTGCATACGATCTGCCGTAACAGTAGCGCTATCCGGCAGCAATCCCATGACAGCCAGCATGGATACTGATTTTCCTGAGCCGGATTCACCAACAATGGCAACAACCTCACCACTGTCAACAGTCATATCAATACCATCAACCGCCTTGAACGCACCCTTGGCTGTATCAAACGAAACAGAAAGATCGCGTATCTCAAGCAATGCCATGCCTCTAGCTCCTCTTCAGTTTCGGGTCAAGCGCATCACGCAGACCATCGCCCGCAAGATTGATGGCAAGAACAAGAATCAGAATAGCCAGTCCCGGCAAAGTCACAATCCACCATTTATCGGTTGTAACAAATTCACGCGCATCAGCAAGCATGGTACCCCACTCCGGAGTTGGCGCATTAGCCCCCATACCGAGGAAACCAAGCGCAGCAACATCAAGAATGGCATTTGAAAAAGCAAATGTCGCCTGGACAATGAGCGGCGCCATACAATTAGGCAAAATGGTTTTGAACATGAGCCGTAACCGGCCAGAACCGGCAAGCCGCGCTGCAGTAACATATTCACGGTTTTTTTCAGCCATTACGGCAGCACGTGCGAGCCGGACAAAATGCGGCTGCAAAGCAATTGCTGTCGCAACAATCGCTCCCTGAAGCCCTTTTCCGACAATGTTGACAAGAACCAGAGCCAGAAGCAATGCTGGAAAAGCAAGCAAAATATCCATGATGCGCATGATCACCATGTCTATCCTGCCACCGAAAAAACCGGAAATAACGCCAAAAACAACACCAGCCACAAGCGCGGCAGAAGAAACAACAACACCAACAAGAAGGGAATATTGCGTACCATACATCAGACGCGAAAGCATATCACGACCGATGGCATCAGTCCCCAACGGGAAATACCACAAACCGCCGTCCTGCCACACCGGCGGAAGCTGTACATAATCGGCAAAACGTTCGGCATAATGATAGGGAGCGAGAACCGGTGCCAGCACGGCAAACAAAACAAAAAAGAAAAAGACAAAAAGCCCGACAACCGCCCCGCGGTTACGGCTGAATATATACCAGAACTCGCGCAGAGCCTCATGACGGACGACAGAGGAAGTAACAACAGGATCAGAATTGCTCACGATTATACCTTCCTGACCCGCGGATTGATAAAGCCGTAAAGGACATCAACGATGAGATTAACAATCATGACAAGCACGGCGATGATCAGCAAGCCGCCCTGCACAGTCATGTAATCGCGGCGGAAAATTGCATCAAGCATCCACTTTCCCACACCCGGCCAGGAAAAAATCGTCTCTGTCAAAATTGCACCGCCAATCATGGCGCCAACCTGAAGGCCGATAGTTGTAACAACCGGGATCATGGCATTACGCGCCGCATGAATACCCACAACCCTCCAGGTGGATAAACCCTTTGCCCGGGCAGTGCGCATATAATCTTCATTCAAGACTTCAAGCATGGACGAACGGGTCTGGCGGGCAATCACCGCAAGCGGAATTGTCGCCAGTACGATTGTCGGCAAAACCAGATGGGAAACAGCCGATGCAAAAGCACCTTCCTGATCCGATAGCAGACTGTCAATCAGCATGAACCCGGTCGTCGGCTCAAAATAATACAGCAGACCAAGCCGGCCAGAAACCGGCGTCCACTGCAACACTGCGCTAAAAAGCATGATCAGCAACAGTCCCCACCAGAAAATCGGCATTGAATATCCGGCAAGAGAAATTCCCATTGCTGTCTGGTCAAAAAACGAACTGCGGCGCACCGCCGCAACAATACCAGCCGGAATACCAATGGCAACAGCCAGCAGCATGGCGCAAAACGCCAATTCAAGAGTTGCCGGGAAAAGTGTCAGAAATTCTGTCAGCACCGGCTGTTTGCTTATATAAGATACACCAAAATCACCGTGCAGCACATTCCATACATAATAAGCGTATTGCTGCCAAAGCGGTCTATCAAGGCCCAGTTCAGTCATTAACCGGGCATAGCGCTCAGGAGACACGCCCCGCTCACCCGCCATGATAAGAACTGGATCACCCGGAATGGAATGGATGAATACAAAGGCAACAACGCTGATACCGATCAGCGTCGGAACAAGATACAGAGCCTTTTTAAACACAAAACGCAACATGCCATTCTCCCGTAGGGGACGCCATTAGCAAGTAATTTCTAAAAAAACAACAAAAAATATATCCGGATACAACATATCAAACTTTTCCTTCAAGTTTTATCACCATCTTCTTACATTAAAAATTATAAAAACATTATATCCTCTTATATTTTTAAATACACTTCACCAGAATCCGGATAAATTAAAAATTTTCTTCCTGTAAAGTTTTCATCAATATTTTTTAAATTTCCAGAAAATTTAAAAGACAATTTCAGACTATTTTTCAATATCAACATCATCAAAACGCACACCATGCGGATCGACATGAAAACCGATTACCTTTTTTGACATCGGAATTATCGTTTTGCCATGAGCAATAAGAAGCCACGGCGCCTGTTCCTTGAAAATTACCTGTGCTTCCTCATAAAATCTTGTACGCTCGGCAATATTTGATGTTATCTTCGCTTTTTTAATAAGCTCATCATAAGCCTTATTGCACCAGATTGCGTAATTGTTAGTTCCAATTGCCACACAGCTGTTGAGAATAGCAAGGAAATTATCCGGATCGCCATTATCATCCATCCAGCCCAGAATAATCGCACCATCACGGTCTCTGGCGGTGGCAACTCTCAAATATTCGCCCCATTCCATGGAAATAATGGAAACCTTGACACCGACCTTTGCCAGATCAGACTGTATCAGCTCTGCCGCCCGGCGTCCGTTCGGCATATAGACACGGCTTACAGGCATAGCCCAGATTTTCATGTCAAGGTTTTTAACGCCTGCCGCATCAAGCATTTCCTTTGCCTTTTGCGGATCATATTCGTCCGGCCTGATTTTATCATTATACCCCCATATCGTTGGCGGAAGCGGATTTTTGGCAACTTCACCCGTGCCGGCAAACACAATATCGGCAATGGCCTTCCTGTTAACAGCCATATTAAGCGCACGGCGTACTTCTGGCCGATCAAAAGGCGGCTGTGTGGTATTATAAGCCATATAGGAAACATTCAGGCCCACCTGCTCCATAACCCTCAGATTGGGATTGGCCCTGATCCCGTCAAGATCAACAGGAGCCGGATAGGATATTACATGGCACTCACCGGCCTTGAGCTTTTGCGCACGAACGGAATTGTCAGGTGTAATGGCAAAAATCAGATTATCAATCGGCTGTTTGCCATAATAATAATCCGGGTTGGCCCTGTAGCGGATAACCGCATCTTTCTGATAAGCTACAAAGGTAAACGGGCCGGTTCCAACAGGTTTCAGATTCAGATCAGCCATTTTGCCCGCAGATTGCAGTTTATCAGCATATTCCTTTGAAACGATGGAGGCAAAATCCATGGCCATATCGGCAAGGAAAGGAGACTCGGGACGGTTGAGAACAAATTTTACCGTATAATCATCAATCTTCTCGATCGACCTGATGATATTGGGCATATTCATGCTTTCGAAATACTGATATGATGCGCCGGGCAAATAATTATACCAGGGATGATCCCGTTTCAGTTGCCGCTCAAAGGAAAAGATGACATCATCGGCATTGAAATCACGTGTGGGCTTGAACCAGCCTGTCGTCTGGAATTTCACGCCTTTGCGCAGATGAAAGGTATAGTTCAGTCCGTCAGATGAAATATCCCAGCCGGTCGCAAGGCCGGGAATGATGTTTGTGGAACCATGCTCGAAAGCAACAAGCCGCGAATAAACCGAACGGGCAGAGGCATCATATGTTGCTCCATCCGTGTAAAGACTCGGATCAAAACCGGAAGGCGAAGCTTCCGAGCAATAAACAAGGGATTTGGCCAGAGCCATGGGGGAAAACGCCGCCATGAAAGTTGCAACCATCGAAATAAATACTGTCTTCTTTAGAAGGGGCATCAAGGTCTCCGAATATATTAGCCGGCAGAGATTATAACCAATAGACCAAGAAATCAAATTCTCTTTAAGAAAAGTGAAATATCTGTATTCATTATACGAATCCATGTCCGGGATTTTTCATTCTTCAACCCTGTACCCGAACGCGATATACAGGCCTGATGTCAGGAACTGGAGCTGCGTCTATTCCATTCCGCTTAAATATCTGCACGGACGCATGATTGCCGCGGTTGATACTGATATGCCGGCAGTGCCGGCAAAATATGATAAATCCTCAGCCACCACCTGCTGCAACTGTAATCCATCAGCGCCGACATATCACACGTCCTGATATCAGGCGAACAAATATTCCCTTGATTCATTTCTGTTGCCAATGCCCTGACATTATTAAAATTTTCTGAATTTTGCCAAACACAACGGCAATTATATATAAATATATTTTAAATTATATGTCCCTGCATCATCAAGCCATATCAATCCGCATAAAATATAATTCTTTATATACGAGCATCCAAATCTATACTCTTATAAAATAAAGATTGCTATTGGATTTATTTTTATCCACCATATCAAGAAGACAGAAAATGCATGTTGCCTTATATGAGAGTTACTTCTCATTGTTAAGATGAGCTTTACGGTATTGATATTTTTTATCTGATAAATAGGGAATTTAAATTTGAAACCTTATTAAAAAAATATAATATCGAAAAAAGAGAATTCTCGTTTTTCAATCATAAATCAAGGTAATTTCATGAAAAAGCGAAACGATTTTGTCTATGACGAGATAAAAAGACTTAATTTGCAGCTTCCTTTTTTTGACGTCAATTTTACTGAACAATATGGACAATGCGCTGAGGATGTTATTGTTTCAGCGATGATCAGGGCATTTATAACCCGTCGTGGTAAAGATGCGTCAAAGTTCAGATATCTTGAAATCGGCGCACACCACCCCATAGCAACAAGTGCAACCTACCTTCTGCACAAGCGATACAATATGAAGGGTGTTCTGGTTGAGGCCAACCCGCATCTGATCGCAGATTTAAAAAATATCCGCCCTTATGACACAATTATTGAAGCTGCTGTTACTGACAAGCAGGATAAAACTGTATCCTTTACCATTTCCAAAACATCGGAATTAAGCTCGCTGGATCCTGCCTTTATCACGAACTGGCCCGGAGCAGGCGGCGGAATTGCTGAAACAATATCCGTCAAGACCATTCGCATCAATGATCTTATGCAACATTTCTTTGAAGACGCTCCACCGATTTATATGTCCGTTGATGTCGAAGGTATGGATTTGCATCTTCTGAAAGACATGGATCTCTCCCAATACCGCCCCTGCATCGTGCAGACAGAACCTTCTGAACATTATATCCCTGACAATATAAAGCAGATAATTGATTACATGGCAGAGAAAAATTATCTGCTGCTGGCCCAGACGAATGTAAATCTCATTTTTTTTGATCAGGCAGAACTGGCTCTTTAACCCTCTGGCAATACCTGTGACGGATATTCTGCAAACAATTTCATTTAGCTGGAAAACAGATATAATACAGTCTCTGGCACATGCGCCGGCCTGTACTTTCAATGCCGGACCATTTCCGGTTTTAACTGCATCAAAACAAATAGTCTGATCTTTTATTTTGCCGCATTGCCGCGGGCGTCAGATATTCCATCTGATTGCAAAATGCTCTTCCCTGCCGGTCGCATTGCTGCGAACGCCAGATGTTCCATCTGACTGCAAAATGCTTTAAGGCAAAACATAACCGTTCAGTATGGAAACCGGCCTGCCGGAAAAAGCAAAAGATGGAAAATACCAATGGCACCGAAAGTGAAAAAAAACAAAGCGAGACTGCCGCGTGGATTCGTTGACAGAACGGCTGCCGACTTGCGGACAGCGGAAAAAATCATAACCGTCATCCGTGAAGTATATGAACTTTATGGTTTCGAACCTGTCGAAACCCCGCTTATTGAATACACTGATGCGCTGGGGAAATTTCTCCCCGATCAGGATCGGCCCAATGCCGGTGTTTTTTCATTTCAGGATGACGATGAACAATGGCTGTCGCTCCGTTATGATCTGACAGCCCCGCTTGCCCGTTATATTGCCGAAAACTTTGAACACCTTCCCAGACCTTGCCGCAGCTATCGTATGGGGTGGGTTTTCCGTAATGAAAAATCAGGGCCGGGACGGTTTCGCCAGTTTCTGCAATTCGATGCTGATACTGTAGGCGCAGAAAATGTGACAGCCGACGCTGAAATTTGCATGATAGCTGCCGATACGCTGGAACGCCTCGGCATCAGGCAAGGTGATTATGTAATCCGCGTTAATAACCGTAAGGTGCTGGACGGAGTAATGGAAATAATCGGCCTTGAAGGTGAGAAACATCATGCCAAACGGCTTGCCGTGCTGCGTGCCATTGACAAGCTCGACAAATTCGGAATGGAAGGGGTAGCCTTGCTGCTCGGTAAAGGACGTCTGGATGAAAGCGGTGATTTTACCAAGGGGGCCATGCTTGATGCAGTTGCAATCAGTCGTATTCTCGATTTTATTGGCTCAGATGCACCCGGTGGCATTGAAATGCTGGAAAATCTGCGTAAAGTCGTGGATAATTCAGCAAAAGGGCTTGAGGGCATTGCCGAGCTTGAAGAGATGCAGACCCTTTTTACTGCTGCCGGTTATGAAAACCGTGTGAAGATTGATCCGTCAGTGGTACGTGGCCTTGAATATTACACCGGCCCTGTTTTCGAAGCAGAACTTCTGTTTGATGTTGTTAACGAAAATGGACAGAAGGTTGTTTTCGGTTCGGTTGGCGGCGGCGGCCGCTATGATGGCCTGGTATCTCGTTTCCGAGGCCAGATGGTACCGGCTACCGGCTTTTCAATCGGGGTTTCCCGCCTCATAACAGCGCTGAAAAACCTGAACAAACTTGACCGGCAAGAGAACGAAGGCCCTGTTGTAGTCCTGGTGATGGACCGTAATCGTGAGGCATTGGTTCGTTATCACCGCATGGTTGCAGATTTACATAATCAGGGAATCCGGGCCGAGCTTTATGTAGGAGATTCCGGTATGAAAGCACAGATGAAATACGCCGACCGACGCGGCGCCCCTTGTGTTGTCATTCAAGGTTCGGTTGAACGCCAGGCTGGAACGGTTGAAATCAAGGATCTGATTGCAGGCTCTCTCTTATCCCAAAAGATTGAAGACAGTGAAGTATGGCGCAAACAAAACCCGGCGCAGATAACCGTTAAGGAAGAACATATGGTGCAGGAAATAAAACGCATCCTTTCCATACATACCGGAAAGGCAGACAAAAGCAGCGCATGACAGCATTGCTGATTTGTCTCATGCTTGTTTCATAGCGAACCAAGCTCGCGCAAAGCAATACGCGATATCTTCAACTTACGATAATAAGCACGCGGCCTCAACGGCAATGACCAATAATGGTGGAATGTAAAATAGGCGGGTGTAAAACTGCTGGTGATACCGTTTCCGATTATTCGTTGTTGATACTGTCATTCTGCAATCTGCCGGTTTTTTCTGGATATGGCGGGGGAGAATTGTGCCGCCGGATTTATATGATTGAGAGCAAGAATGATAACAACCTGTGCCTGGCCCTGAATTTTCTGTACCTGTCTGTCTTGAACATATAGCAAGCGGACACACCGCCCGGCAATTATGCCTGAAGGAAGAAGTTTTTAGCCAGAGATGCAATGGAACCAGCGGATTTTATCAGGTTGGCACTGAAGAATTCAGCATAACCGATGAGACTGGAAGTCAATGCCTGCTCACTTCGCCATGCAGCGAAAGCCATGCTGCATCATATTGCGCCTGCCGGAAATGTCAGGCTGCCGGTGAAGGGCCATGCCATGCTATTCTTGCCGCAATTGACCTGCCGTACAGCTGGCAGAAAATTGTGCACTGCCTGGCAGCAACAAACAATTGCACACACTTCTTTCTGCGCCTGCAAAACCGGCCAAGGCGCAATAACTGACAGCCTGCAACGACGAACAAACGCTGATCCGGCTCATTGAACAGGGATAATACCGGATGCCGGCATTTCTTCCCTGACAGGACACATACCAAAGAAAATTGCCGGAGAGCTGATCGAAAGACAGGCGCTTTCAGGCTGCCAATCGGGAAGCCGTCTTCAACTGCGCTTGAATTTTTTTGCTGTCAATGTTTCGCTGGACAAGACAGAACAGACACAAAATAATTTTCTGACCATCACATGCTTGTACTCAAGGGTGTCATTGCCCGAGTGGCAGATCGGGTTAAAGCTATTGATTAACGGAGAGAGGCAATCTGACAGAATTGCATTATGATGCTGTCTTTGGCCATGCGCCGCCTGATTACTGCACCGGTTTTGTTGACGAAATTCACGATTGGAAGCACAAATTCCTGCCGGGGGAGCGGCCATTATGACCGACTTCCGGGTATGGGCTGGCAGCTGAATGCCCATTCCAGCCGTTGGCTTTTCTATCTGTCCTGACCGGTTACAAAGCAATTTGCCGGCTGCATTGTTGCGGACGTCAAATATTCCAATTGACAGCAGGAATGCTTAAACCACCCCCTGTTTGCAATTCAATAACCAATAGTAAAACAAGATTTGATTAACCTAAATTTTTAATCAATCAGATAACAGTTTTCTTTATCTAAAACCCCCATTGCCGCGTGTTACTTTTAAACAGCAGGACGCGCTGCAAAATCATAGAATTATGGCAATTTCTCACAGAAACAAGAGACAGTTTTCAGGAATTTGCCACAAATGTTCAGGACGGGGTTCGGTTTATGGCAAATTATTGGGCAGCGCGCTGGACCAGGCTGGTGGAAGACGGGAAGAGATTGCGTCTGGATCCTTGTCATCTGCCTCAGAGTATCAGCTATATTGCGCCGAAATCAGGAAGACCACTCATTTGTTCACTCAGTGAATGCGGCATTTTGATACGAATCAACAGTGAGTCAGGAAACGGCAATATCTTGCGGATTTTATCACCGTGGCATTTCCACGGTATTGCAGCACACAAGCTTGAAACCAGGGACGGACAAAAGGCAATATCGCTGGTTCTTCTGCACAAAAACCCGGATTATTCAGTTCCGCTGCTTATCTCCTGTAATCACGATGATGTCCTGCTTGACTGGCGTCTTTGGGCAGATGTCTATGACCTGCCCATGCTTTCTATTGATAAAAACGGCATTATCAGCAATGTTGTGAAACATTCGCCGCTACAATGTTTTATGAACCGTAAAATGAAAAAGCTGCATTCAAACTTTTTGTTACGCTGCCGGGGCCAATCGCTCAATGTGCGGCTTGTCATCGCCAATCAGGTTATGCTGGGATAATACAACCCGTGGAAGATACTCGCATCCGCAAAGCCTGCCTCACCGCCGGTATCGGGTTGTTGCCTGTAATTGAACAACATTCCGTTATGCCGGTTTTTTTGACATGCCCGATCCGGCACAGTTTGCGGACAGCAAGGCCATGGCAGAGCTGCACAATACGGAAATGTGATACATAACAAACTGAAACGGACTGCAAAAAAGGCCGATAAGCCTGTCGGCTTTCCATGAACAAGTATTTGCCATGATCTTTACCATAAAAGCGCCTGCTGCCGCCAAAACACTTCAGTATATGGCATGCCGCACTTTAATTGCTGCGGTATATATCATGCCATGCAGCAAAATCTGCAACTGACAACATTTCGCGATGTGCCTGAAATGCATCTTTTACGAATGTCCGGGATTCCGTATCGTATCTCCTGATCTCTAGATAGGTCAGGAAAAAACCCGCTGCAAAAGCGGATTTTGAAATTTCCGGCCTTATTTGCGTTCGCTGAAAAGTCCGGATAACGAAGGAAAACAGGCGTTGAAACGTAAAATGCGTATTGTCGTGATTTTTCCCTTGCCCTTCCACATCCGACAGCACAGACCAATGAAAAACAGACCCGCAAATTTGCAGGCAACCATCCGACATTATGACAAATGCCGGCCAGTGTCGGCAAAATCCTGTTATCACCCCCGCCTCAATGGTGTTAATTGCTATCGTACAAACAGAAAAAACTGCTTCTTCGCCCTGCAGAAATTCTTCAATGACAGCCTTCGTACTGACATTACCAAACATATCTTTAAAACAGGCATCAACAGCGGCAAGCGCTTCTTCCATTGTTATGACAGCAAAAACATCTTTCCCGGCAGCAGCCCACCTGCCTTGACAACAACCGGCACACCATGAGCATGGATACAGGTACTTGCTTCTGCTGCATTTGTTAAACCGGCCACACAGGCCCCGGCACCCGGATCGACAACATATACCTGTACAGCGCGCAATAAATCAGCAATCCTGTTCATAAACAGCGTTTCAGACCCGACCAACCATACCAGATCCTATATGTTTTCGCCGGTAAAGCATAACAACAGCCGCATGACCAGTCATATCACGGCTGATTTTTCTGCAATTTCAGCCATATCCGATTACCGGGGGAAGGTACAAATATATCTGGCGGACAAAGCAGCAGCTATTTTTCATGCAGGCGCATATTTACCGTCTGTCTGAACCGGCAAGAAAAGCATTCATTGCCTGCCTGTTCCATAAATGATACAGGATCATTGTTTTTTATGAATGAAATGCAATACCGACAAGTCCTGCTTTTTGCCTTTTTTCAACACAGTTGTCCGCAACGTAAGAGAACAACCACAAACTATCGCCACGTAATATGGCTCTGGCAGAAAGAAATTTGCTGAAATCCCAAGGCTGATGATGAATACAAACAGACATATTTCCGATATTCAAAGCCCCAACATGCAAGGACGTGTCATGGATGCTCCGGCAGGGCACTGGGTTTACCGCCTTTTGCCACTGTGGCTTTGGCCTTATGCACAACTTGCCCGCTGGGACAGGCCGATTGGCTGGCAGCTTTTGCTCTGGCCCTGCTGGTGGTCTGCCGCTCTTGCGGCGGCTGGCAGCTGCGCAGAATCGCACATGATACCGGAGTGCTTCAGGCTTTTACTCTGGCATCTTGTGCTTTTTTTTATCGGGGCCGTTGCCATGCGCGGTGCAGGTTGCACCTATAACGACCTTGTCGATCAGCGTATTGACGAAGCAGTGAAGCGCACGCGATCACGCCCACTGCCTTCAGGACAGGTCAGCCGCACTCAAGCTGTTGTATTCATAGCCTTGCAATCGCTCATCGGCCTGTTTGTACTTGTTCAATTCAACCGCTTTACAATTATCCTTGGCTTTGTATCTCTTGTCATTGTTGCGTTTTACCCGTTTATGAAACGCGTGACCGACTGGCCACAGCTCTTTCTGGGCCTGGCATTCAACTGGGGGGCATTGCTGGGCTGGACCGCAAGCAACGGCAATCTCGACTGGCCACCCGTTTTACTTTATCTTGGCGCTATTTTCTGGACAGCTGGCTATGATACAATTTACGCTCATCAGGACAAGGAAGACGACGCTCTTGTTGGTATGCGCTCAACAGCGCAGCTTTTCGGCACAAAAACAAAGCCCGCACTTTTCTGCCTTTACGGCCTGATGTTTATTTTTACAATGACGGCCTTCATACTGGTTCATATACCGCTGATCGCCTTGAGCGGAGTGATCTTTGCAGTCGTTCACATGTTCTACCAGATCAAAGTGCTTGATATTGACAAACCAGATGTATGTCTGCGGCTTTTCAAATCCAACTCGATTATCGGATGGCTGGTTTTCCTTGGGCTTGTTTCCGGCAATCTATGGGGCACATTATAAACAGATCACAAGGAACTGCCGGTTTTCCATCGCCATTATGGATAAAGCCGCTCTGCCTTCCAGTTTTTTTTATCGAGGCTTGTACGTGTGAAAAGCACCCGGTCATGCAAACGAAATGGCCGGTCATGCCAGAATTCCATAAAAACCGGACGAATCCGGAAACCCGACCAGTATGGCGGACGAGGAATAGAGCCAGCCGCATAGCGCACTGTATATTCGGCAACAGCTTTTTCCAGTGCAAACCGGCTTTCGAGCGGACGTGACTGTCTGGATGCCCACGCACCGATACGGCTGACGCGCGGACGAGAAGCATAATAAGCATCGGCTTCTTCATCACTGACCTTTTCAACCAGACCGCGAATCCGAACCTGACGGCGCAAAGACTTCCAGTGAAAGCAAAGAGCAGCTTTCATAGAACTGAGGATTTCCTGCCCCTTGCGACTTTCATAATTGGTGTAAAAAACAAATGCATCCTTATCTTCCCCTTTTAAAAGTACCATGCGTACATCAGGCATGCCTGTTTCATCAACTGTTGCCAGCGACATAGCATTCGGATCATTGATTTCACGAACCGCGGCATCCTTGAGCCAGCGATTAAAAAGCCTGAAGGGATCTTTTTCTACCGTAAAGTCACCGCTTGTTAACCCATCATCTGTCATAGTTCACCTGATTATGTATTGCGTATCAAAAAAACCTGGCGTCCGCAGAGGCGGCACATCTCAGGCTTAACCGGAATGAAAATGTTATCCATTGAAAAAAAATGGCAGTATGCAGCCATTTTTCCTGTTCTTCTATCCATACAAAGCTGCACTGTCAGTGGATGGAAAACGGAAAAGCCTTCACCCGATACATCTATTCTTACTGGTTCCGTCGCCAGCGGACAAGGCACTTCTGACAACAGCATATCGCTCCTTGACCAAAAAACCATTCGCGATACAGTGGCCGCAACAGATAAAAAAAATCTTGCCCGCAAATCCCTTGACTGGTCAAACAGTGATACAGGCAATCGCGGGGTTATTTCTACACTGGCAGAGATAAAAGATCACGGAAAAATCTGCCGTACGTTCCAGACGACACACGAGACATTTGACGGCATCACGCTTTTTTCGGGTAAAGCTTGTGAAATAAATAATGATATCTGGACAATCGTTGATTTCAAGGCGCTTTGACGCCTTTTATAATTTGCAAATCATCTTTTGGCGTCGAAAAAATGTATCATAATATAAAAACCGGATTATTGAAATATCAAAAAATCCGGTTGCAGGCATATGTTTTTTCGCCGCTTTTTGCACTCTTGTCATACCTTTCAGAAAAAGAAAGCTGCGGGGCAAACTTTCCCGCAGATTTTATCCCTTAAAGTCGCAGATTGCATTTCCCGACATTTCCTTTTTCACCCGCCTGGAATAAGAAAGTGCGGGTGCCGATGATAACCTAACAAGGCGAGCAAAGGACTATCACCGGCACTTCCCCCTTTGATCCGAATAGTAAACCCCCTGGCGAAAATCACTATTCAGAACAAAACTGATACAGTTGTATTGCACGCATGCAATTTGTCCTGACACATTATGTTTTACTGCCCGCCGTACAATGAAAAGAGCAAGACACTGCCGGCATAGCCAATTGTATTGAAAGCATTTTTCCCGCATATCCTTTATGTGCGAGCGCCACGCACCGATATAAAAAACCGGGGAGTTCAAAACCGTGCCAGTGTAAACGGCCATGGCATCTTTAGTGTTGATTCCAGCTTACGCCGCAACCGCTGCCATACGTATAAGCAGCAACCACCTGAACATTCATGCCATGCTCCCCGGCTCTGAAAGATGAAGGCCGGGAAGCTGGGTAAAGAAAATCTGCCATATACGCCACCCCACAAGAAAACTTGCACAAAAAACGGCGTTTTATGAGAAACCAACAGCCTTGCAACTGCTGGTTCAGACAGTTCCCTACCAGCGCACTAGCAGAAGTTTTGAAGCTCCGGAAGGCATGGCGCTGTCTAGACTGCCTTCTGTTCCCTTTATAAACCATTCAAGAAAAAAGTCTATCATTTTGTTTCATTTCAGGACAAAAAATCAGCTGGGTCTAGAACCAGGTCAATACACCATATTCAAAGCGCAAGATACGATCCTGAGGTATGAAAACATTTGCCGCCTCATCTTCAGACAAGCCACCATAAAGATAAAAAATGCTGCGCAAACAGCCGCCATGCGTAACACAAACTGTCTTCTGCGATACGGATTCAACCCAGTAGCGGATCCGGCAGGCAAGCATGGCATAACTTTCCGCTTTGGCGCCAGGAGGCAAAAAATTCCATTTATCAGCTAAACGGGCTGCAATACTCTCTGGTGCTTCAACAGCGATTTCTGTTTCGGTAAAGCCCTGCCAGTCACCAAAATTCAGCTCCATCAATAGCGGATCAGTCGTATACGCCGCAGATTCAAGCCCCATGGCCATACGGATGCGCTCCATCGTTTCACGCGTACGGCGCAGTGGGCTTGCAACAAAAGCAAACCCGTCCTCATTGCCTATCAGTTCCTTAAGTTTACAGCCATTACGATCAGCTTCTGCACGCCCCTGTTCATTAATATCACGCTCAATCTGTCCCTGAATGCGCCTGGAAACATTCCAATCCGTCTGACCATGGCGAGAGAAATATATCAGCGGATGGCGAGCCACAATATTAATCCTTTATGACAGAAATATCCGGCGCATCAACAGCTTTCATACCAATGACATGATAACCCGCATCAGCATGATGCACTTCACCCGTAACAGATTTCGAAAGATCAGACAGAAAATAAACACCGACATCACCAATCTCATCAATCGTCACCACACGTCTGAGTGGTGCGTTATACTCATTCCACTTGAGAATGTAGCGGAAATCACCAATACCTGAAGCGGCAAGTGTTTTAATCGGACCAGCAGAAATGGCGTTGACACGAATATTCCCAGGCCCGAGATCAACCGCAAGATATCTTACGCTTGCCTCAAGGGCCGCCTTGGCAACACCCATCATGTTGTAATTGGGCATAACCTTTTCCGCTCCATAATAGGTCAGAGTCAGAATTGAACCGCCATCCGCCATGAGTTTTTCGGCACGCCAGGCCACCGCCGTCAACGAATAAACCGAAATATTCATGGTCATTGCAAAATTGGCCTGGCTTGTATCAATAAAGCGGCCTGTCAGTTCATCCTTGTCAGAAAAACCGATAGCATGGACAACAAAATCAAGCTTGCCCCATTCTTTGGCAATTCTGGCAAAAGCAGCATCAATCGAGGCAGGTTCTGTCACATCGCAATGGCCACAAACAAGAGCACCAAGCTCTTCAGCCAGTGGCTCCACACGTTTCTTCATCGCTTCGCCCTGATAGGTAAAAGCCAGTTCCGCGCCCGCATTGTACGCAGCTTTGGCAATTCCCCAAGCGATCGAACGACTATTTGCCAAGCCCAGAATCAGCCCGCGTTTTCCACGTAGCAAATTATTATCTTCAGCCATCAGTAAAGCCTCACGATTTTCTAACAATTTATTACTTTGCCAGCCTATTGCACAGCCGCACCATTTCATCAAGCAAATGGTATAATTTTACTGGAAGTCCGCTCGAAAGCGCAGTTTCGAAAAATTGTTTTTTCTGTTTCACAAAAAGTCGAATATTCAATTATTCAAAACTTGTCGAATCTGCCATTTTCTATAGAAAATCTATAAAAATAATGAAAATACCTCATTCCTTACTTTCCGAAAGGTTCTTTTATCTTTTTTACGTTTTCTTATAACATTATTTATTTTCCAATCATTACATAAAAGATCTCCTGCACCAACTTCCGCAAAAACGTAAAAAGACCGACGCCCGGTCAGCGATGATAGTTTTGCATTTCATGCCCTGCACGCGGCACTGTTTTACCCTCCATGTCTTTGACATCAAAAGTAACTTCAAGTCTGCCGGCTTTTTCAAATTCAAGACTTGCCTTGAAATGCTCCCCTTCCCTGAAAGGCTTGTGCGGGTTAAAAAACATGACATGATAACCTCCAGGCTGCAAAACCACCGTATCATGTGCAGCAATTTTCAGTCCACCGGCAAGTTTGCGCATTTTCATAACATTGTTTTCTATATGCATTTCATGGATCTCAATACGGTCGGATACATCAGAGTGAACTGCCACAAGTCGATCAGGTGCACCCGCATGATTGCTGAACGAAAAATAACCGCCGCCCACTTTTGCCGCCGGAGCCATTGCACGAACCCACGGATCCATAACAACGATATTGCCGGCTGTATAATCTGCTGCTCCAGCAAAACCGACAGCGCCACATGTCAACATAACGGCTGAAAGAACAGAATGTTTCATTCGGATAAAATTCATGGCTTTATGCCCTCAAATCAAACAGTTAATCAGACACTACGGATTTACTGATATTTTCTGACCAATATTTCCAGTTCGGGATCAGGCTCCTTCGGCAACATAACCCGGACATGAACATAAAGCGGAGCCCTGCCGCCATCTTTTAATGGCAATCCCTTGTCTTTCAGCCGCAAGACCCGATCCGAACTCGACCAGACCGGAATTGTAACAGCAACCCGGCCATCCAGCGTTTCAACCTCTTCCCTTGCACCAAAAACTGCAGTTTTCAATGAAACAGGCAAATCAAGATGCAAAGCCCGCCCATCCAGCCGAAAACGGGAATGCGGCTTTAAATGAATAGTGACAAGCGCATCTCCACTGGTAGCGCCGGGCATGCTTTCTCCCTGGCCCTTCAGCCGTATTGTCTGGCCATTTTCAACAAAAGCCGGCAGTTTGATTTTCAACCTTTTGCCATTGGAAAAAATTGCTTCAACCTTTTCAGCTCCCACTGCCTGTTCCAGCGAAATGGAAATAGACGCCGCCACATCAGCGCCGCGCCGCAGCCTCTGGCCACGGGAAGCTGCGCCAAAACCAAAACCCGCCCCGTCATGGCCAAACATATCCTGAAAAAAAAGATCATCCACGTTAAACCCGCCATTTGAGCGGAAGTGCGTACGCCCGTTATCCTTCTGGCCTGAAAAGCCGCCGAACGGGTCACCTCTGCCCTGTTGAAATCCTTGAAACGCCGGTTTCCCTTCTGCATCAATCTCACCGCGGTCAAACTGGACGCGGCGATCCTTGTCACCAATAATTTCATAAGCCTGGTTGACCTCGGCAAATTGTTCCTTTGCTCTGGGATTATCTTTGTTGTGATCAGGGTGATATTTTTTCGCGAGTTTGCGGAACGCTGATTTAATCTCTTCCGGTCTGGCCATCCGGGAAACGCCTAAAACCGTATAGGGATCTCGCATATTGTCCTCTCTCCAGAGCATTTGATCGGATCAAATGTTCCATTCCTTGGTTTATCATATGTCAGTTGACGTCAAATGTTCCACTCGACTGCAAAATGTTCCAGACCAGAGAAATGATATTCCATGCCGAACCATCTGCATCCATTCTTATGTGTTGCCTTCATATATGCGCAATATTTTTTTTAATTACGAGGGTTTTCTCATAATTTTTGCCAAGCCATGCCAAACGAAATGCATGTGCTGACAACAAGGCAAACGAAGTTTTGTTCCAGGGCCCGACTGTTCATGGAAAAAATACCGTTTACGCTGATATTTTTACCCTGAAGACCCGTCATCTCAAACATATAGCAACAAATTATTGCGAAAATGCTTTTTCCCCGACAAAAGACAGGCTATACAAAACAGCTGCCAATCTTCAAAGGATGATATGATGAGCAAAACCCGTACGGAAACTGATACCTTTGGTCCGATTGAAGTGCCGGCAAGCCATTACTGGGGAGCACAAACCGAACGTTCGCTTCATAATTTCAAAATCGGAGATGAACATCAGCCATTGCCGCTTGTCCATGCGTTCGGCATTATCAAACAAGCGGCCGCTGAAACCAATATGAATCTCGGCAAGCTGGACAGGACAATCGGTGATGCCGTTGTTGCAGCCGCAAGGGAAGTCGCTGACGGCAAGCTGGATGATAACTTTCCGCTTGTTGTCTGGCAGACCGGATCAGGCACCCAGACCAATATGAATGTCAATGAAGTGATTGCCAATCGTGCCATTGAAATGCTGGGGGGCGAGATCGGCTCAAAAAAACCGGTTCATCCCAACGACCATGTGAATATGAGCCAGTCCTCGAATGATTCTTTTCCAACGGCCATGCATATTGCCGCAGCAATGGAAACGGTAAACATGTTGTTTCCTGCTCTGGAGCATCTGACTCTGGTTTTGCACGACAAGGAAAAAGCTTTTGGCGATATTATCAAAATCGGACGTACACATACGCAGGATGCGACGCCGGTCACTCTTGGCCAGGAATTTTCCGGCTACCGGGCCAGTCTGGAACATGGCCGCAAACGTATAGAAGAAAGTCTTAAAAGCGTTTTGCATCTGGCACAGGGCGGAACAGCTGTCGGAACCGGGCTGAATGCCCCTGCCGGCTTTGATAAAGCGTTTGCCGAAGATGTTACAGCCATTACCGGCCTTCCCTTCAAAACCGCTGCCAGCAAATTTGAAGCCCTTGCAAACCATGGAGCTCTTGCCAATCTTCACGGCAGCTTCAATGCACTGGCAGCAGATCTTTTCAAAATTGCCAATGATATCCGCTTTCTCGGCTCCGGCCCGCGCTCAGGTCTTGGCGAACTGAGCCTGCCTGAAAACGAGCCTGGCTCATCCATCATGCCGGGCAAGGTCAATCCGACCCAGTGTGAGGCGCTGACAATGGTTGCCTGCCAGGTTTTTGGTAACCAGACAACCGTTACCGTTGCCGCATCACAAGGCCATTTTGAACTGAATGTCTATAAACCGGTGATTGCTTATAATGTACTGCAATCAATCCGCCTGCTTGCAGATTGTATGCGCTCATTTGCCGACAACTGCATCAAGGGCATTATCGCCAACCATGACAGGATTCAACATTTGATGGAGCAGTCGTTGATGCTGGTAACTGCACTGGCACCGGTTATCGGCTATGACGCGGCAGCCAAAATTGCCAAAACTGCACATAAAAACGGCACAACCCTGCGGGAAGAGGCGTTGAAAAGCGGCCTGGTCACAACGGACGACTACGACCGTCTGGTAAAACCTGAAAACATGATTTCTCCCCGATAAGCGAAAGCAATACAGATCATCTGTATGATAGCTTCTGAAACAAAAACTCATGTGATTATGGTTGGCCTGCTGCGGTTGAGCCGCAATCTCAGGTTGGCAATTTCATCTGCAATTGTAATCAACCCGCTCAATGCTTCCTGGGTATCCTGATTCAATCCCGCAGGGTCAGCTTCATATCGTTCCATATAAACACGCACCGTAGCACCCTGTGTCCCGGTGCCGGAGAGACGAAAAACGATCCGTGCCCCACCTTCAAACAAAATACGAATACCCTGATGTTTGCTCACCGAGTGATCAACCGGATCATGATAGGAAAAATCATCTGCTTCTTTTATCACAAAGTTACTGATCCGCATACCAGGCAGTGACGCCAGTCGGGTGCGCAAATCTTCCATCATACTTTCAGCCGCACCGGTATCAACTTCCTCATAGTCGTGGCGGGAATAGTAATTGCGCCCATATTCGCGCCAATGCTGCTGCACAATATCGATTGCGCTTCTTCCGGTGACCGCAAGGATATTGAGCCACATCAGCACAGCCCACAGGCCGTCTTTTTCCCGAACATGACTGGAACCGGTACCAAAGCTTTCCTCGCCACACAATGTAGCAAGACCCGCATCCAGCAGATTACCGAAAAATTTCCACCCTGTGGGTGTCTCATACATATCAAGTCTGTGTTTTGCCGCGACACGATCAGCGGCTGCACTTGTCGGCATGGAACGGGCAATCCCTGCAATCCCTGAACGGTATCCCCTGGTCAGATGGGCATTGGCTGCCAGAATGGCAAGAGAATCGGACGGAGTGATGAAAATGCCCCTGCCGATAACAAGGTTGCGGTCACCATCGCCATCGGATGCAGCACCCAAATCCGGTCCGTTATCTGACATAAGCAACTCATAAAGCTTTCTGGCATGTACAAGATTCGGGTCGGGATGATGGCCGCCGAAATCGGGCAATGGCCGACCATCGACAACTGTGCCTACAGGAAAACCAAGCCGTTGTTCAAATATTTCGTGAGCATAAGGGCCGGTAACAGCATGCATGGCATCAAAACGGAAGCGGAAACCGGCAGCAATAGCCTGCCGGATTGCATCAAAATCAAATAATTCCTCCATCAGATCGGCATAATCACGTACCGGATCAACAATTTCTATTTTCATATCGCCGATAGTCTGCAAACCGATCGTATCAATATCCACATCATCAGTACCGGCAATCAGATATCTGTTGATTTCCTGTGAACATTTATAAATAGCCCGGGTCACTTTTTCCGGTGCCGGACCGCCATTGGCAATATTGTATTTAATGCCAAAATCACCATCCGGCCCGCCAGGATTATGACTCGCGGACAGAATAATTCCGCCATGAGCCCCGTATTTGCGGATAAGATGCGAGGCGGCAGGTGTTGAAAGAATGCCACCCTGACCAACCATTGCTCTGGCAAAACCATTGGCGGCGGCAATTTTCAGCACTTTCTGAATAACCTGCCGGTTCAGAAAACGGCCATCACCGCCAACAACCAGAAGCTTGCCCCTGATTTCACCTGCGCAATCAAAAACAGACTGGATAAAATTTTCCGCATAATGCGGTGTTTCAAAAACCTTGACTTTTTTGCGCAGCCCCGATGTTCCGGGGTTCTGATCCGTAAAAGGGTTGGTAACAACGGTTTGTATCATAATTTCACCATTTATCATTTTTTATTGTATTATCGGAACAGAATGATCGCGAGAGGGAGATTCGTTACAGTCTTGACACGTGTTTTATTTTCAAGCAGCAGGCTTGCAGCCAGGATATGTATATAATCCTTTTCCTTCTCGCCAGTTCCGGCAGAAACAATCAATCTTATAGCAGGAGTAATTAACATGATGATCGGCAAAAGAATTCCTGATGTTACATTTCACACGCGAGTCCGTGATGAATCAATGGATGGGCCAAATCCTTTTCGCTGGCAGGATATGACAACGGATGATTATTTTGCAGACAAGCGCGTTATCCTGTTTTCTCTTCCTGGCGCATTTACCCCGACGTGTTCAACATTTCAGTTGCCGGATTTTGAAAAGCTTTATCCTGCATTCCAGCAACTTGGCATCAGTGCAATTTATTGTCTTTCGGTGAATGATGCTTTTGTGATGAATGCATGGGGCAAACAGCAAGAGCTTGAAAATGTCATACTTATTCCAGATGGTTCCGGCGAATTCACCCGGAAGATAGGAATGCTGGTGCACAAGGACAACCTTGGTTTCGGCATGCGTTCCTGGCGTTATGCAGCTGTTATCAATAACAAGATTATTGAGCAATGGTTTGAGGAGGAAGGTTTTGCAGACAATTGCGACAGCGACCCTTATGGTATCTCTTCACCGCAAAACATTCTCAAAACCTTGCAGAAAACCGAGACGCAAAACATTGCCAGTTAATGCGACGGCCTTTTCCTGCCGGGACAAAACTTTTATATACGCCTGGCTGATCAGCCTGTTATCCACTTCAGCCAGGAAGAGAACTGGCTGATGTTCTGTAAAAACATTTCAGGCAGAAGGTGCCAGTATTTTTTTGCCTGAAAGCAGCCTGAAGCAACAAATCGAAAAGCGGTACGGACTTCGGAATAAATTCACTGCTCAGGCAAAACCCTGAAACGGACAGTAATGCCCACCGCCCTGAAAAATCAAGGATCGCTCTTCGAACAAATTTGCAACGCAGCAACTGTGCGAATTATAATGCAGAAACCGGAAAATCCCGGTATATATGCGCAAAATACCATGTCAAAAGAATTATCTTAACAACAAAGTTGAAACCGGCGTAATACTGGAATATGCAGGTTTGTGTAATGACAATTGATAAAGAACACAAGACGGAAACAATATCATTACCGCGCAATCTGGTTTACAGACGCTTTCATATTCTTACCATTATTGCGCTCGTTTTAATTGCTGTTCTGATCTGGTTCACATTGGCCGTCCTTGAAGCAAATGATATTGAAGCCGAACTGCAACAGCTTGCGGCGGCGGCATATAAACAGAAATGATTCCAGAGCATTTTACAGTCAAATGTCCCATTTGATGTTCGCGAAAAATGCGATAAAATAAAGGAACAAAATATTCGATCTGTCAGCATCAAGCCGAACATCATGATATGAAACTTCCGAAAAGTTACTCTCTGGTCAGATAATGCGTAAAGAAGCCTATTATTCCTATCCGTTTATGCGGCGTCATTCCGTTGCGGTTCGCGTGGGAGATATTACCGTCGGCGGAGATGCACCGGTTGTAGTGCAGTCCATGACCAACACTGATACGGCTGATGCTGACAGCACGGTAAAACAGATTGCTGCTCTTTATCATGCCGGCTCCGAGCTTGTACGGATTACGGTTGACCGCAATGAAGCCGCTGCCGCCGTTCCACATATTTATGAACGACTGGAAAAACTTGGTATCAATATTCCTCTTATCGGCGATTTCCACTATATCGGGCACAAGCTTCTTGCTGATCATCCGGCTTGTGCCAGAACCCTTGCCAAATACCGTATCAATCCTGGCAATGTCGGCTTCCGGGAAAAACGTGACAAACAATTTTCGGATATTATTGAAACAGCAATCCGTTATGACAAACCTGTGCGTATTGGCGTAAACTGGGGTTCACTTGATCAGGAACTGTTGACACGGCTGATGGATGACAATGCAGTCAAAGGCAGCCCGTCGAGTGCACATGAGATCACGCGTGAAGCGGTCGTGCAATCGGCTTTGATTTCGGCCAATCTGGCGGAAGATATCGGGATGGCGCGCGACAAAATCATTCTTTCGGCAAAAGTCAGCCAGGTTCAGGATCTTATAGCGGTTTATACCATGCTTGCAGAACGCTGCGACCATGCCTTGCATCTGGGACTGACAGAAGCAGGCATAGGCACGAAAGGCATTGTTGCTTCATCAGCAGCCATGGGTATTTTGCTGCAACAGGGTATTGGCGATACCATCCGTGTTTCACTCACACCGGAACCGGGCGGAGACCGCACCCGCGAAGTACAGGTAGCACAGGAACTGTTGCAGGTTATGGGCTTTCGCCAGTTTTTGCCTATTGTTGCAGCCTGCCCTGGCTGCGGACGTACGACATCTACTGTTTTTCAGGAGCTGGCCCAGAAAATCCAGAATGACATCCGGCGCAACATGCCTGTCTGGCGGCAAAAATATCCCGGTGTGGAAGCACTTCAGATTGCCGTTATGGGCTGTATTGTCAACGGCCCCGGTGAATCAAAACATGCCGATATTGGTATTTCACTGCCCGGCACAAGTGAAACACCGGCTGCCCCGGTGTTTATCGACGGCAAAAAAGTGACAACGCTACGCGGAAATAATATTGCTGCCGAATTTGAAAAAACGGTCGCCAATTATATTGATCAGCGTTTTGGTTTTAAAAACAGTGGCTGATACTTTTTACAGCAGACCGGAATCAATCAGGCGGACTTCCGCATTCAATCCTGCACAGCCCGTTCAATAGTTGCGGTGCGATATAAAAAAGGCCGCTTGCCGAAGAATATCCGCTTTTGATCCATAAAGCTGCAGTATCTCATTTGCCTGACTGACCAGTCCGTCCAATTGATGGCGCACCCACTCAACACCATGGAGGGTAACCAGCGTTGCCTTACCTGCTGCAACGTCCTTGCCCGCCATTTTGCCAAGTGCAACGGTATCCGCAGTTACATCCAGAAGATCATCAGCCAGTTGAAAAGCAAGACCTATTGCCCCGCCAAATTCGGCAAGCCGTTTCCGGTCTTCTACAGGTGCATTGGCCGCAGCGGCGCCGGCCTCACAGGCAAAGCGCAGCAACGCACCAGTTTTCATGGCCTGTAGTGTGATAATTCTCTTTTCATCGGGCCTGTCTTTTTCAGCGACAATATCCAGCATCTGCCCACCGGCCATACCGCCAACACCGCTGGCACGAGCAAGCAGCAGGACAAGCCCGGCACGTGTTTCCGCCGGCAGGCCATTCGCACAATCGGCAAGAATATCAAACGCCATGGTTAACAGGGCATCACCTGCCAGGATGGCTGTCGCCTCATCAAATGCTTTATGCACTGCCGGCTTGCCACGGCGCAGATCATCATCATCCATTGCCGGCAGATCATCATGAATAAGCGAATAACAATGGACACATTCAAGTGCAGCAGCAACATGCAACACGGCCTCGCTTCCGGCATCAAAAAGCGCAGCACTTTCCATGACCAGAAAAGGACGCAACCGCTTGCCACCGTTAAGAACCCCATAACGCATGGCCGCAAGCAACCGGGCAGGACGGACTGTTTCACCATTCTGCGGAATCGCCAGCAGGATACGGTCAAGCAGCGCTTCAACAGTTTTACCGTTTTTATGCAAGATGGCTTCGAAAGCAGAAAAAGAACCGTTGTTTTTCATGTAGCGGGCATGAACCAATCCATTCATGACGTCAAGTGCATTCTATCAGCATATTTTACCGGATTGGCGACACAACAAAGAAAACGGATAAAACCGGCAATTGTAATCATATATCTCTATCTGGAGAATTTCTCCTGAAAATTATATATTTCAGGTATAAGAAACCTGTATAATAACAAATGGTCGGAGAAAATTATTATTTTTGCTTGAATTAAATTCGTTTTAAAGCAATTCCATGCTTAAAATTAACAATCTTACGGTCTTATACTGTTACTGTTCACCGTATGTGCACAAGAATGAATCATATTTCCTGGCGGCAGGACACGTTAACATTAAAGGGAAGATGATATTTGTCAAAAGCAACCAAACAGAAAACAACAACAAGGCGCCGGCCATTCTGGCGGTGCATACTGGTTTTGCTTTGTATTCTCATTCTTTGCCCTGTTATACTCCTTATCGTGTACCGGTTTTCCTTTATTCACCCGGTATCAACACTCATGATCAAGGATCTGATACGTTCAGGCAGCTATGAACGGCAATGGATACCGCTTGAGAAAACATCACCTGCTCTTGTCAATGCAGTTCTGATGGCAGAGGATAACCTTTTTTGCAACCATCACGGAGTTGACTGGCAGGCACTGCAACAAGTGGTAAACGATGATGACGGGCCGCAGCGGGGCGCATCGACAATCACTATGCAGATGATCAAAAATCTTTTTCTCTGGCATGACCGCTCCTATCTGCGTAAAGCAGTGGAAATCCCACTGGCTCTTGGAGCTGATACACTGCTCTCCAAAAAACGCATTATGGAGATTTATCTTAACATTGTCGAATGGGGGCCAGGAATTTATGGCGCGGAAGCAGCAGCACACTATTATTTTGGCCGTTCGGCACAGAATCTTTCAGCCCGGGAGGGAGCCCTTCTTGCTATTGCCCTGCCCAATCCTGAGAGGCGCAACCCGGTATATCTGACACCGAGACTTGCCTACCTTGCCCGTATCATTGAGGCGCGTGCATTCCGTTCCGGAGCTTATATTACGTGTTTGAAATAAAAATATGCACAAAAAGCACATACTTACTGGTCAAACAAATCAGATTAGTGTACAGGTACGGAAAATTTTTCGCGGTTTTATTTGACAGAACGGCATAAAGCAAGGTTTTGCCGGATGTGTTTGAGTGAATTTGGAGTGTAACCCCATGGCTGTACCTAAACGTAAAACTTCTCCGTCCAAGCGCGGTATGCGCCGTTCGGCTGATACTCTCAAGGCACCAGCTTATGTTGAGGACAAGAACTCAGGTGAGTTGCGCCGTCCGCATCATATTGATCTTAAAACCGGCATGTATCGTGGCCGTCAGGTTTTGGCTGTTAAAAACTGAACAAAACGCAATTTCACAAGTCTTAAACCGGTTTCCGTCCGGGTTCTGTTTCTGAAACAAACACGTGAAAAATACTTCCGGGCCGGATTATATCCGGTTCAGCGGGCAGATTGAACATCATTCAGATCTCTGTTCTGTTACATTTCCAGACAGATTAAAGCAGGAAACAGGCCTGCAAGGCTGCTTTTCCGCAGAAACGGTTATCGCTCTTTCCCTGGAAAAGCTCACAGCATCATACATCTGGATGGTTCCATTTAAAAAAGCGGATGCAGTAACCCAATCAGTCAGGAAGCACTCATGATTCATATCAAATGTCTGCCAATCTGATACCGGCCAGCAGTTAAAGCCATGCTGAAAACAAATGGCCCGCTAATTCTGTTAATATCCAGCTAAAAAACACATAGCCGTTCCCCGATATTGACTCTACATTATGATTTTATCTGTCACAATGTGCCATACGTTATGAGAACAAAACGGGAAAATAAAAATGTTTCCAATTCATCCGTGATGTGTTTCATCTTTGATCAATGGATAAAAAACATCCTTGACAAAGATTTAATCAGCTATTGTATTTCTGCTCCTGATACAGTTGTTTCCGGCAGTTCCGGGAAGATTTTTTGTTGCTATTTTTTAAAAAAAGTTAATAAAAGTTTTAAAATCTCACAGGTTTTCCCACCCGCTTTAATGAACTGGCAGCTTGTGCATATCATCATAACACAAGCAACGAACAAAAAAGGAACATTCTCATGTCAATGATTCGTCGCTGATTCGTTCCGGCAGCGTTCCAAACCTTAAAACTTATGGTTAATAATGGGTTTCTTCCTGCATCTTCCAGAAATACAGGCAAAATGATCTCTGTTCATTCCCAAAATAAACACTATAAGGCAAACCTCTGAACAAAGTGCAGCCTATTGGCAACAGAAGCATTTCGGGCCGGAGCATTTTGCAATCAAATGCTTCATATGGCGTCTGATACGTGATACAATCAAGGAATTACAGCATTCGATTTTGATGCAATCGAAATTGCAAATGTTCCCTGGGTAAAATAATCCTGTCCAAGACATAATGATCCCGGACTGAAACGTTGGAGTAGCTCATGGGAAATGCATCCCTTGTCTTATCAGGCCGCAATGTCATGGCTGTGCTTGGCCCGACCAATACAGGCAAAACACATCTGGCAATTGAACGGATGCTGATGCATGAAAGTGGTATTATCGGCTTGCCGCTCCGATTGCTGGCACGTGAAGTCTATAATCGTATCGCGGAAAAAACTGGCACCGGATATGTTTCACTTGTAACCGGCGAGGAAAAAATCACCCCGCCAGGTGCGCGTTATTCAGTCTGCACAGTGGAAGCAATGCCACGAAAAACAGAAGCCGCCTTTGTCGCTATTGATGAAGTACAGCTTGCCGATGATCCTGAGCGGGGATATATCTTCACCGACCGTATTCTGCATCTGCGTGGCCGTCAGGAAACCCTGCTGCTGGGAGCAGCCACGATGCGCGGTATCCTTGAAAAGCTGCTTCCCGGTATATCGGTTATTACCCGACCTCGATTATCCCGTCTCAACTATGCGGGTTCGAAAAAAATCACCCGGCTGCCCCGTCGATCAGCCATTGTGGCTTTTGCGGCTGATGAAGTTTACGCCATTGCCGAGCTGATCCGCCGCCAGCGCGGCGGCGCCGCTGTTGTTATGGGAGCATTATCACCACAGACACGCAATGCCCAGGTCGAACTTTATCAGCAGGGAGATGTTGACTTTCTTGTTGCGACGAATGCTATCGGCATGGGGCTTAACCTGGATGTCGATCATGTTGCTTTTGCACAGACCCGCAGATTTGACGGCTTTCAGTTCCGCGAACAAACTCCTGCCGAATTTGCCCAGATTGCCGGGCGGGCCGGGCGTCATATGCAGGATGGCACGTTCGGGGTAACAGGGCAGGTTGATTTGCTGGACAAAGCAATGGTTGAGCGTATTGAAGCCCATCGATTTGATCCGGTCAGGGCGCTGCAATGGCGCAGTGCGGCATTTGATTTCAGTTCAATCGCCAATCTCAAGCATTCCATTGAAACACCGGCACCGGCTGAAGGGCTGTTCAAGGCCCTGACGGCCGCTGATGCACGCGCACTGGAACTTTTATCACACGATCCTGACATTATGCGCCTTGCCGATACAGACAAGCGTATATCACTGCTTTGGGATATATGCACCCTGCCGGATTACCGTAAAATCGCCCCGGCACAACACGCCAGCATTATTGCTGCAATTTACCAGGATATTGTCCACTACGGCGCAATCAACGAAACCTACATCAGCAAACAGATTGACCATGCCAGCCATACCGATGGGGATATCGATACCCTGTCCCAGCGAATTGCCCAAATAAGAACATGGACATTCGTTTCAAACCAGCCCGGCTGGCTTGCCGATCCGCATCACTGGCAAAAAAAGACGCAGGAAATTGAAAATAGACTGTCCGATGCATTACATGAGAGGTTGACGAAACGATTTGTAGATCGCAGAACAAGCGTTCTGATGAAGCGGTTAAGAGAGAATATGATGATGGATGCTGAAATATCTCCATCCGGTGATGTCCTGGTTGAAGGGCACCACGTCGGACGTTTGGAAGGTTTCCGTTTCAGTGCGGATAATGCAGCACAAGATGTCGATGCCAGGGCAATAAGGGCAGCAGCGCAAAAAGCGCTTATCCCTGAATATGAAGCACGGGCAGAGCGTTTTGCAGCCGGTGCAAACAGTGATCTTGCCATTGGCCATGATGGTATTTTACGCTGGATTGGCCAGCCGGTAGCAATGCTTGCCGCCGGTGATGATATTCTCAAACCTTGCGCCATCCTTTTGGCTGATGAACAATTGGCAGGCCCTGCCCGCGAAAAAATTGTCAAGCGGATTGATCGTTTTGCTGCCTATTATTTTGAAACAGTGCTCAAACCGCTGTTTGATCTTCTTAATGCCGATGCACTGGCAGGCATGACACGCGGTATTGCGTTCCGGCTGGTGGAACATCTCGGTATTCTGGCACGCCGCGATGTAGCTAATGATATCAAAGAGCTTGGCCAGGATTCCCGTGCGGCTCTCAGACGGCTGGGAGTGCGCTTTGGCGCCTATCATATTTTTGTCCCGGCATTGCTCAAACCTGCGCCGGCGCAGGCCATTACATTGTTATGGGCGCTCAAGCATAACGCATGTAAACAGCCGGGTTATGGCGATGTGGTGCAGGTGCTGGCAGCAGGCCGGACATCCACCATCGTTGATCCGGCTTTTAATCCGGAATTTTACCGCCTTGCCGGTTATCGGATTCTGGGACGCCGGGCTGTACGGATCGACATTCTGGAACGGCTTGCCGATCTTATCCGTCCCGCCCTGAACTGGCGGCCTGGCAATACTCTCCAAAGCACACGGCCTGACGGCGCCTATGATGGCAGGCATTTTCTGGTAACCCCGACCATGATGTCTATTCTTGGTGCAACAAACGAAGATATGGAAGAGGTTCTCAAAAATCTTGGCTACCGATTCCAGATTAGTGATAGCGCTACCATAGCCGCTCATTTGCAGGAAACAGCCGGAAAAACCGCAGAGACCACCAAACCCGCTGCGCCAGTTCCTGAACCTGTCGGACCCCAATTTGTCAGCATATCAAATCCGGCCACGCTGCCTGAAGCTGAACCGATTGGCCCTGCTTTCACCAAAGAAGAAGTGACGGTTATCAAGGAGGCAAAGCCCGTATTTCTCTGGCGTTACCAGAATATTCCAGAAGGGCGCTCCCATAAAAACCGGCAACAGTCACATGTACAAGGGAAAAAGCGGTCTGACAAACATAAACAGGCGGGCCACCTGCACAGATATAACGGCCCGAATGAACCGGATGTCAGGCATAAGCCTGCACAGAAAAAGGATTTTACCAAAAACAGAAAGCATAACCGCCCGGACAGGCAGGTTGATCCGGATTCTCCTTTTGGCAAGCTTGCCGTACTGCTTGACCAGATGAAAAAATAAGCCGGATCAGCATTGTCAAGGCGCTGATATCCAATATACCTGCTATGCAGATATTGAAATATTCTTGATTCTGACCACATCAGGCTGAATACTTTGATTCTTTGTTTTATTGCGCATCTGCATATGGCAGACACTTTATTTGATTGCAAAATGCCTGTACCTGGTATGTGCCTGTTTCATTGTGGGCTTGCGGGCTTTCGGAAAAAACGATAACGCACATGAATACCAGAATTCCGGTCATAAAAGGTAACAGCATTTGGCTGGAATACTGCTTTACTTCTACGATTGAGGAGATTGCGCATGACCTATGTCGTGACTGATAATTGTATCCGTTGCAAATACACCGATTGTGTCGAAGTCTGTCCTGTCGATTGCTTTTATGAAGGCGAAAACATGCTCGTCATTCATCCGGATGAATGTATCGACTGCGGTGTCTGTGAGCCGGAATGTCCGGCAGAGGCGATAAAACCCGATACAGAGCCGGGTCTGGAAAAATGGCTTGAACTCAATGCTGAATATGCAGGCAAATGGCCAAATATTACGATCAAGAAAGATCCCTTGCCGGAAGCCGCGGAAATGGACGGCGTACTTGACAAACTGGAGAAATATTTTTCCGAAAACCCTGGTGCTGGCGACTGATAAAACTGCATAGGGCAGTTTGTGCCTGTGTCAAGTTGATTTTGATAACAACTTATGATAAATTGTTTTTGTGATTGTTGATAGTGGGCGTTATGCATAATAGTTTTATCATTGAAAGGTGTGTTAACGGGGGGTAACATTGAGGGAAGTTTAAACGCTTCATGTGATTGTTTTTCCTTCCGGCATATTTCTGTGGGCTGATATTGTAGTGTTGCAACGGTGTATCGGCAATCAACCCTTATGGGCGAAATCATGTGTTTGCCGGCAATTGCTGCCGGGAACAAAGGGAGAAAGCAAACTTATGTCATCCCAGCAGAAGAAAATAGCAAACAGCCGTGGATTCAAAGCGGGCGAATCTATCGTTTATCCGGCGCATGGCGTTGGTCGGATTATCACAATTGAAGAGCAGGAAATGGCTGGTCACAAGCTTGAACTGTTTGTTATCCATTTTGAAAAAGATAAGATGTATGTCAAAGTGCCGGTTGCGAAAGCATTTTCAGTCGGCATGCGCAAATTGTCGGAAACCGATTTCGTTGACCGTGCTCTTAAAGTGCTGCAAGGCCGTGCACGTATCAAAAGAACAATGTGGTCACGCCGCGCGCAGGAATATGATGCCAAAATCAATTCCGGTGATCTGATCGCCATTGCGGAAGTTGTCCGTGACCTTCATCGCGCTGAAAATCAGCCGGAGCAATCTTATTCTGAACGGCAGCTCTATGAAGCGGCACTTGACCGGATGGCGCGTGAAATTGCTGCGGTCAACAAAGTTTCGGAAACAGAAGCGGTACGTTCGATTGAAACACATCTGACCAAAAATCCAAAGCATCTGGCCAAGAACGAAACGGCAGTTGAAGATAACAAGGCTGAAGCTGCCTGACAGAGGGGCATACCTGTCTGCAAGCGTATTTTCGGTAAAAATAACCTGGACATATTTTTGCATTCGAGGCAAAGACTATCAGATGAAAGAGGTCTGCCGGTTTTGTGCAGTGTCTTGTTGTCTCCGGCGTTCAAGTCAAATTGGCTGAAAGCAAAATTTTTATTCATCAGTTTTATGAAAACATGCCTTTTGCCTTTCTGGCAGAAAAAATAATCCGGCATGTAAGAACAATTTCTTTCCCGAACTGTTTTTCAATGTTTTTATACACCAGAATCGCATCACACGGCTCTTAAAACGATTGGCCGGTTTTATTTTCTTGATACAGCCTAAAATTGTTAAGCATTTTATACGGTTTAACAATCGAACAGAGAGGTAAAAACCTGCCCGCTTGTTATTAAAGCCGAGGGAATATTTTTATAAATTCCTCATCTCCTCTTTGTATAAAAATAAAAAACATTTATCCGGGATAATATTGAGTATATGGAAATTTATATTTTCCTGATGGAAGATATTTCTATATATTTTTTCATATAAAACAGAGAACAGATATTAGTGCATTTTTATTCTGATTTGATAAATATCTTTGATATAGCCCACCATCTGTTTTATCCGGTTTATATCACGTGTTTTGATGATATGGCATATCCAATCGCGCTGCATTTTATAAAATAGCAGAATATTTATTCACCTTTTGTAAAATCTATGGTTGTATTATTTACACCAATAGGTAGAATACCGATGAAATAAAACCGAAGCACTTTTTCAGTGTTCAGGTTTTATCATCCTGCGGGGGACAAATAAAACGTGAGCTACAACGTTCACAAATGTCAGCGTACTTTAACTAAGGGGCAAATATGCAGCATAACGTTGGAACAACTCTTCAACCTAACCAGAATTATGCGCGCAAGGATGCATCGCTTAATCGGGATATTGTTCGCTGGGCCATGAACGCCCCTTATCTTGAACGCGCAGAGGAATATAACCTTGCATCAAGATGGAAAGACTCAAATGATCAGGCAGCTCTTCATAAGATAGCGTCTGCTCATATGCGTTTAGTTATCGCGATTGCGGCAAAATTCAAGAGTTACAATTTGCTGATGGCTGATCTTGTGCAGGAAGGCTATGTTGGATTACTGGAAGCAGCAGCCCGTTTTGAACCGGAGCGCGATGTGCGTTTTTCAACATATGCCACATGGTGGATCCGTGCTTCTATTCAGGATTATATCCTGAGAAACTGGTCTATTGTGCGAGGCGGCACAAGTTCGGCGCAAAAGGCGCTGTTTTTTAACCTGCGGCGCCTGCGGACAAAGCTTGCTCAGGAAGATGACACGCTTTCACGGGCGGAAATATACAACCGCATTTCTCGAAAACTTGGCGTATCGGTCAGCGATGTCGAGACAATGGATTTTCGGCTGACATCTGCTGATAATTCATTGAGCACACCACTCAGCCAGGATGATAACAGTTCAGCCACGAAAATAGACTTTCTGGTTGACCATCAGCCGCTTCAGGATAAAATCGTTGAAAATGAAATTGATAACCAACGCCGTTGCCAATGGCTTAAACAGGCGTTGAAAGTGCTCAATGAGCGGGAACTGCACATTATTCGCACCCGCCGCCTGAATGATGAGGGAAAAACGCTTGAATCACTTGGTGAACAACTTGGTATTTCCAAGGAAAGAGTCCGCCAGATTGAAAGCCGGGCAATGGAAAAGCTTCATCAGGCACTTCTGGCCTGTAATGAAGCTGAAGCTTATGAATGCTGATTTTCCCGTCCAGATCATTTCCGGTTCACTTGACCAGGCCGGAAATGATTCAACTTTCTGTTTTATCGCATTTGCGAACGGAAAAACAGAGCAGCCATACGCCATCTGACAGACCTTCAACACCGTGCGGTTCAAAAGAAAAACATCGTCCGCCGGTAAATACCAGTCTTTTTCAGGATGTTTTCAGTAATGATTCTTTTATGGAGATATCTCCACGATCACAGCTATTCCTGCGCCTGATACAGTAAAAATTCACTGCTTTTCTTATCCAGAACCCATAGTTCTCCCGATGAAATATCAAACCACGCAGCATGCAGTTGCAATTTACCGGTCTGCTCACGCATATTCACCCAGGGGAAAGTTCGCAGATTGGCGATGGAATAGCGCAGGGAAATATGCTCAAGTGCAATCTGGCGCTCATATTGTGTCATTAACGCATTGGTGGAAACAGCTTCTACCGCCGGGCGTAATAATCCCATCCAGCGACCTATAAAATCATCTGATGACAAAGGTTCACCTGCTATATCGAGTGCGGCCCGGATACCGCCGCACCGCCCATGCCCTAAAACAACAATATGTTTTACCTTTAATGATTGTACTGCATATTCAAGCGCAGCGGATGTTGCGTGATACTCTCCATCAGGCTGAAAAGGCGGCACCTGACTGGCAACATTACGAATTACAAATATCTCACCTGGTCTGGTATCAAAAATAATTTCAGGTGCGGCCCGTGAATCACAGCAGGCAATCACCAAAACTTCCGGATGCTGCCCCTCATCAGCCAGTTGCCGGTAACGCTGCCGTTTATTAGAAAATTCTGTTACAGAAAAGCTGTTATAACCTTCCAGCAGCTTCTCGGGAAAATCAGTCATCATCATTTACTTCCATGACAGGATCACACAGGGCGGAAAGGAATCCGGCGCATCATTACAGATATGCGTGGATGGGTCAGTTGCAGCGGAGCATCGGCAAGAGCAAGCTCATCCGCACCGATACCAAGCGTATAATGTAAAAACTCGTACACAGATGCTGTCGCCTGCTGTAATGCCTTTTCCCATGAAAGCCCATCAAGACGGTGTGCAAGAAATAATGAACCGGTCAGATCGCCAAGGCCACTGACCGGATCGGTAAAACGGCGATGCTCGGCAAGCCATGCGGCTTTTTCTGTCACCAGCAGGTTGCCGGTGCTGCCTTCAAGAAGTGGAAAAGCAGATGATACAAGCATAGTGACAGGTGAAAAGCTCCGCGCCGCCTTGATGATATCCTGATTGGCAAAGAATTTTTGCCCGCAAATCCATTCCAGCTCATTCCGGTTAGGCTTGACAATGGAAGCAAGCGGCAAAAGACGATCGCGGATTGCCTCCGCAATCAGCTCATCGACATAAAGACCGCCTTCATCTCCCATAACCGGATCGCAAAGAAAAACAAGTTCCGGTTTTTCCTTTTTCAACACTGCAATCAGATCAGCAGCAATGCCAACCTGTTCCGGTGCGGCGAAATAACCGGTCAGCACAGCATCAATTTCATGACGCCAGGAAGCTTTCAGAATATCCTCAGCCCACAGAGTAAAATCCTGCTCAGGCACAATAAGACGATGCGCCTCGCCCTGCCCGGGATGCCAGGTCATGGAGACTGTCAGCATAGACCAGACCGGATAGCCAAAACTTTCAAAAGTAAAAATATTAACACGGCTGCCAACAGCGCCACGGATGACATGGCTGGAAATAACGAGTATGATTTTTCTGGCTGTTTTTTGTTTTTCCTGCATCATTGTCATTCCAGAACAATTTCAGAAAAGTTGAAATTGGTTTTTCAATATAAATTACAATGAGACAAAGTGCCCGGCTGTACGACATTCCTTTTACAGTCAGGCAATTGCGCGTTTGATGTACCACAGGCCGGTAATTACAGTCAAATTTGCGGGAGGAGAACAGAAAACAGAAGAATATTTAAACAAACTGCCTTATATGTAGGTGACTTTAACAGGAACGGGAGAAAAGGGTGCCTATAAAATTGCGCGCAGAGTCATTATCCACTGAAGAAGTAACTCTTTCCTCAACACCAGAGGGGTTATTATCTATTGCACCCCTGCTGTTCGGACATGTGCCTGAGGAGGATGTCAGCAGTTATCAGAGCAAGGAACTGGAAAAAGCCGCAACCCTTGCCGGAAAAGCCTTGCTTGCACAAAAGACCGGCCATGGCATCATCCAGATCGATCATGATACTGTTACCAGAAACGGCACCATGGTAAGCGTCATAACTCTGGTCAATGATAACAAACCTTTTCTTTTTGATTCTGTCATGGGGGAAATCAACAGTACTGTCGCAGCCATTTATCTCGTAGCGCACCCTGTTCTTGATATTGCGGTGAATGCCGATGGTTCCCTGATAATTTCTCCTGAGACAACCAGTGGCCCTGCGCCGGAAGGGAAACGTCGTATCAGCCTGATGCAAATTCATGTGCAACCGCTGGGCAAGACACAAAGCAGCACACTGTGTGCTGCACTTGAAACCGTTATGGAACAGGTATCAGCAGTTGTTAAAGACTGGCAACCGATGCTGCATCATCTGAATCTGGTTACGGAACACTACCGTACCAACCCGCCGGAAAAGCGGGAAAAAGATACAGCCCGCGCGGCTGATTTCCTGGAGTGGCTCAAGGATGGTAATTTTATTTTTCTCGGTATGCGGGAATATACTTTTCAGAGCAGACAGGCAGGAACCGAAGCTTTCAAACCGCAAGGCATCGAGCTTGGCATTCTGACTGATGCTTCAATTCGCATCCTGCGGGATCCGGAAATGCAAAAAACCCCGCATGAGATTTTTTTCTTCATGAAAAGCCCGGATCTGATGATCGTAACCAAAGCCAAAATCCGGTCTCTGGTTCATCGGCGGGGCTGGCTTGATTACATCGGCATCAAACTGTTTGACGAACATGACCAGATCAAAGGTGAATTGCGCATCGTCGGGCTTTTCACGGCAACCGCCTATACTGTTTCGGTCTTGCGTATTCCGTATCTGCGGCCAAAGGTGGAATCTGCCATTGACCTGCTTGGCTTTAATCCGGCCGACCACTCCGGCCGGGCATTGCTCAACATATTTGAAAGCTATCCACGTGATGAAATGTTCCGCATTGATGTAGAAACCCTGGCCGGAAATACAGCCCGGATTCTTGAACTTGGCGAGCGTCCACGCATTCGCGTGCTTGCTGATGCCGATCCTTTTGGTCATTTTGTTTCTGTATTGGTTTTTGTTCCGCGCGACCGGTATGACACTACAGTCTGCAAAAAAATCGGTAATTATCTGCTTGAAGCATATGAAGGAGATTTCTTCGAATTTACGCCGCTGTTTTTCAACGCCACTCTCACACGGATACACTATGTGGTTCATCGCAAGGGCGGCACCGTACCGGCTGTTTTACAAGCCAGGCTTGAAACGACAGTGGGAAATTTTGTTCGCAACTGGGAAGACAGCATCAGTGCAAGCGCCATGCAACAGCAGATAAACCCTGATATCCTGGCCCTTGCAATTTCTTTTCCCGATTCCTACCGCGATGTTTTCTCGCCTGATGCAGCCCTGCATGATGCAGAAAGCATTGCAGGGCTTTCAGAAACAAAATCTTTGCACGTGGAATTTTATCATCACCGGCCTGAACAAAAAAAAAACGTATCACTGAAGCTCTTTCATCGCAATGAGGCGCTGGAACTGTCGCAGCGGGTGCCATTGCTTGAAAATATGGGGTTCCGGGTGATAGCCGAGCAGACATTTGAAATGCCCGGTGGTCACGGCGATGATGTTTATCTGCATGATATGGAGCTTGAAAATGCTTTCGGACAAGAAGTTGGCCTCACCGATGGCGGAAAACTTCTGGCAGATGCCTTTGAAGCCATATGGTCAGGCGATGTTGATGATGACGGCTTCAATGGCCTTACCCAATCGGCAGGTCTTGACTGGCGCAAAATTGTCATCCTGCGGGCCTATGGACGTTATTTGCAGCAGGCAGGCGTCCCATACTCCCAGGATATGCTGGCCCAGACACTGAACCGTTATCCGGCAATCACCCGTGATCTTTACGGATTGTTCTGCCTCAGGTTTGATCCTTCCATGCAGAAAAAGGACAGGGAAGCTGCCGAACAGAAAATTCAGCAACGGATTGAAACAGAATTGCAGGATGTACCGAATCTTGATAACGACCGTATTATCCGCGCCTTCCGCAATCTGATTGCAGCAAGCCTGCGTTCCAACGCATTTACACCAGAAAAAGACGGCAGCCTGCGCCGCACGCTCGCCATCAAGCTTAATCCCCGTGAAATCGATAATCTTCCGGAGCCGCGGCCTTACCGTGAAATTTTTGTTTATGGGCCAGAGGTTGAAGGTGTACATTTGCGATTTGGGCCGGTGGCCCGCGGCGGCATTCGCTGGTCAGACAGAAAACAGGATTACCGCACAGAGATTCTCGGGTTGGTCAAGGCGCAACAAGTCAAAAATGCTGTCATTGTGCCGGCCGGTTCAAAAGGCGGGTTTTATCCACTTCGTCTTCCGGCAACATCTGACCGGGCGGCTTTAGGTGAAGCTGCCAGACAGGCGTATATTTTATATATCTCCGCCATGCTGTCGATTACCGATAATATCCATGATGGCAAGGTTGTCCCCGCTGAAGGGATCGTCCGTTACGATGGCGATGACCCGTATTTCGTAGTTGCGGCTGACAAGGGAACTGCAACTTTTTCCGATACGGCCAATATGATCAGCCAATCCTATGATTTCTGGCTTGATGATGCTTTTGCATCGGGCGGTTCTGCCGGTTATGACCACAAGAAAATGGGAATTACCGCAAAAGGTGCGTGGGAAGCTGTCAAACGGCATTTCCGCGAGATGAACCATGATATCCAGAATGAATCGTTCAGAGCTGTCGGTGTCGGCGATATGTCAGGGGATGTTTTTGGCAACGGCATGCTTCTGTCACGCAAGATACAGCTTATCGCCGCATTTGACCATCGCGATATCTTCATCGACCCTGACCCGGATTCTGAAACTGCATATAGCGAACGCAGGCGACTTTTTGAACTGCCCCGTTCCAGCTGGCAGAATTACGATCCTGCAAAAATTTCCTCAGGCGGAGGCGTATTTTCCCGATCGCTCAAGACTGTCATCTTATCACCGGAGGCAGCCAAGGCAATCGGTTTTGACAAGCAAAGCGGTACACCTTTTGAAATTATTAATGCAATTTTAAAGGCGGATGTCGATCTGTTGTGGTTTGGCGGTATTGGCACTTATATCCGCGGTTCGCAGGAAAGTGATGCTCAGGTCGGCGACCATGCCAATGATGCAATCCGCGTTACGGGCACAGATATTCGTGCCAAGGTTATCGGTGAAGGAGCCAACCTTGGCATGACCCAAAGGGGACGAATTGAATATGCCATGAAAGGCGGGCGCTGTAATACAGACGCTATGGATAATTCTGCCGGTGTCAATTGCTCCGATGTCGAGGTCAACATCAAGATTGCCCTTGCGGCCGCAATGCGGGCGAATAAATTGACCCGTGAAGAGCGCAACAGGCTCCTGAAGAAAATGACCCCGGAAGTAGCCAGGCTTGTGCTGCGCAACAACTATCTTCAACCTTTAGCCTTATCGCTTGCCGAACGGCGGACAATGGCTGACCTGCCTTATCAAATTCGTTTCATGAATGATCTGGAGCGGAACAAATTGCTGGATCGTAAAGTGGAGGTTTTGCCGGATAACCAGACATTGACAGAACGGCAGACCCGGAGGAAAGGCCTGACCCGGCCAGAACTCTCGGTTCTCATGGCTTATGCAAAAAATACGCTGGAACAGGAAATCACGGCAAGCCCGGTATCAGAAGATCCTTATTTTGAAAAAATGCTGTTTGACTATTTCCCCTCTGAAATGCATGGCCCTCTTACCGATGAAATTGCCAATCATCAATTGCGGCGCGATATTATCGCGACGATTCTTGCAAACGATATTGTTAATCACGGCGGCCCGACATTTGTTGCACGTCTTCAGGACAAAACCGGTTATTCTGCTGATATGGTTATCCGTGCCTATATTCTGGTGCGGGACGGTTTTGCAATTCCGGCGCTTTATGATGCGATTGATGCATGCGACAATGAAATTCCCGGTGATATACAGAACACATTTTATGCCGCGATTTTACGTATGCTGTTCAGCACAACAGCATGGATCCTGCGTAATGTAAAACTCAATGAACCCCTCGCAACCCGGATTACCGTTATCAGATCTGCATATCAGACTATTGAAAAACAACTGCAACAACTGATTCCCGACTATATGCGCGAGGAACTCGATAAACAGGCCAAAGCTTATAAAGCACAGGGTGCACCCGATACATTGGCCCATCAGCTTGCCTTGCTGGAAATGGCTTCGGTAATCCCCGATATCGTACTGGTTTCGCATCAGGCAAGAAGTGAACTTATTCGCACAGCAGAGACCTATTTTGCGCTTGCGGAAGCACTCCGCATCAATCGGATTGAAGAAGCAAGCCGTAATATCCCCGTTGTTGATTATTATGATGGTATGGCACTGGACAGCGCCAATGATACCATTGCAGAATCTTTGCGCCGGGTGGTGAAGAATGTTTTGCAACGTTTTAAAACCAGCGAAAATCCGGCAGACGCATGGCTGAAAGCAGAAGAAAACCGGATTAATGATATAATCAGGCGAATGAATGCGCTGATTGAGCGGGATCTTAACATTTCCCGCTTTACAGTAGCTGCCGGAATGATGGCCAATCTCACAAAAGCATCAGCCTGATCAGTTTTGATGTATAATCGCAGTATGCAGAATAAAAATTTCTGCCGGGACTTTTTATTTTCATAATATAAGAAGAAAGAATTTTATAAAGTATATCTGATCAATCAGGATTACATACTTTGAATCTGACTTTCCCGGCAAGTTTATCAAACAGTTTTTCCCGGAAGCAGCCAGTTCTTTCGTATGTTCCTCATTCTCCCGATCAGCTATTTTACGCCTGCCGCCATGAAAAAAGAAAGTGTTTCGTACGGTTGCAAAATACATACAACTTTATCAATACCGTTTCTCCTTTACAGTGAATTCCAATGGCCTCCATTCAGGCATTCCGCATTTTACTGACAGCCTGTTTCTTTGGATATAACTTTCCGGGCTTTTCTGCTGCAATGCTTAAATTATAATTCTTTTTTATCGCATGGAAATTAAAACCCTGCCAATCAACCTCAGCAGATTTACCTGGTTTTTGATCCTCAACTGACATTCAGGAGATTTTGCCGGATATGCCACATTATCGCGCAAAACCCGCGTTGCGGCATCGGATGCCTGCACAGGGTCATAGCGGTTGTGCAAGCCCCATAATACTGATTTTCGTACTATCAATGAACTGAACCACTCACGGCCCCATAAAAAGACCGTCAAAGCGGAGCGGTTATCCGTTATTTTAATTTATCGCTTTATTATCCGGCTTTGGCTCATATTCTTCATATGGAATATTATTTCTTTTATGAAATATCTTCAGGCATAAAATATGCCATCTTTTTAAATGATCGCCAATAAAATGAAATCCAAGCCATTCGCTTAAACCTAAAAGAAATATCAGCGACCCCAAAGAAGCTAAAACTATTGTAACATTTTTTGCTACATCCGAAACAAATAAAAGAAAAAAAAATGTAGCTACAAAAATGAGAATGAAATAAATTCTTTTGCTCTCAACGCCTAATTGCTGATATTGGGCTTCCAGTCTGGAGGTTTTATCATCAATTTTATAATCTTGCAGATTTTGCTCAATGGCCTCAAGATCATTCTCTGTCTTTTTGCCATTCATTATATTCCTCCCCAATATCACGATCTGGTATCCTGACATTATGAATACCAGGTTGATAATGCCTGGCCCAGGCCCCCCCTTTCCAATGTGTCACCCCGACCAGTTGCCCGGGCGTATAAGCCAGAAATTTATTGCAAACAGCATCAATAACTTCCTTACGCGGATCGTCATCATGAAAACGACGCGCATTCTCAAAGATATTCGGTAAAGGATCGGCACCGTAATTTTTTGCACGGTGGTATAATTCCGGCACAACAGGCCCATAATCCCAGGCTTCAAATTGGGCTGAAACCAGGCGGTCACCATTATGGCGTCCCATATAAAACATCTGACAGAGATAAAGAATCTTCTGTAAGCCCAGATTGGATAACGTCCAACCTGATTTTTCGCAAATATATCTACAGACACTATCAAGGCGCGCGCCTGTCATATCTCACCTTCTGTGCCCAAAACAGTCTGTTTTTGTAAATTACCGTTGACCGGTCAGGCTTTTAAAATTATCTATGAATCTGCATATTAATTATATATCTTCAAAAGTAAAGCATTTCTGACATTTGCTTGTCTATCATTAAATGGATATAACACAATCAGCAATCTTACCCTGAACACGATCTTTATTCCTGGCGCAAAGCCGAAGTATTGCGGGATTACAGTATTTCAAAAAGATTGAAGGTAATTCTGCTCTCTACCCGAGAAGAAATTCTTATTTGAACATAAATTAAAGTATTTTTAAAATAAACGAAATTTATTATTCATCGTATCCTGTTCTTTCGGCTCATCATTCACACCAGGATCATCTACAACAATCCGGGTGACGGGAAAGGATACTTTATCTTCATTTCTGTTATCACTGTTATTATCATCAACCGGTTCAGCATCAACATTCGGCTTCTCAAGCGGATTAACCGTTTTGGCCGCAGCAGCCTTCTGCATATTTTCTGCCATACGGGCCAGCTTTCCTGCGGCGCAATCACTGGCAGCAATATCAATAACGAGAGTTTGTGGTTTTTCAGCCTGTCCAGCCGGATCACGGAATGCAATGCCGTTTTCCCTCCCGGCAACACCACGGATGCGCTTTGTCGGTGTCTTCCATTTACAGACACCAAGACGACCTGTAACAGGCGATATGGGCCGCCACTCAGGCAGGCTTATGCTATCAGCAATCCATGCCATATCAGGTTTTGCCCGCACGGCCCTGGCAAGCCAATGGCGGATTCTTCCCTGATCTGCAGTCTGGGCCATTTCAATATCGGCCAAAAGCAGAAATGTACTTTCCGTAGGCGCTGTTTCAGCCACAGTCTCGACCTGTTTACGGGCAAGTGCCAGTTCACCGGCTTCAAGGGCAGTTCGCGCGACAAGCATCCGCGATTCACAATCATCAGGGTTCAGACGTGCAAGCTGCCGGGCACGTTTCAGCCGTCCGACAGCACTCTCTCCCTGAACGGCATTGACATAGGTCAATCCAAGATCAGGATGCGGTTTTACTTTCCACATGGCTTCAACAAGCTTTGAACTTTTGCGTATTTCCTTCAAGCTGAACAAAATACGTGCGGCAATATCAGCAGCCGGAACAAAAGAAGGCTGCAACTTATGCGCCCTGAGAGCAATATGGCGGGCTTCATCAGGATGATTTTCGGCCATATCCTGTGCCTGCCCTGTCATCAATACCACACGCCGGTATAAAAGTTTTTCATTCTCAGCAGCAGTTTTGGGTCTGCTTTTTGCAAATCTGTCAAGCAGGATAAGTGCCTGATCCCATTCCCCATTAGCAGCCAGTTGTGCAAGCATTGCAAGGCTGGCCCATTTCAGACCGGGATTTATCCCGGCAGCTTCCCGGGCATACTGGTTTGCCGCCTCTGCTGCTCCGCTTTTGGCAGCCTCACAAAACAGGCCTTTCAAAGCCAGAAGCCGCATCTGCGGATTCTCCCGCATCTGTTCAAAAAGTTTGACCGCACCCTCATGATCATGATCAAGCAGTTTTGTTTGTGCTTCAAGAAGCGGCAAAAGCGGCTCTTTACAGTAATTCAGCCGCCTGCTGCTTTGCCGCACCATACGCCGGGCGGTAACTGCATCGCCGGCAAGGGCGGCAATCATCCCGGCTGAAAGCAATTGATAACCGTAATATTGCTTGCGATCCTGCCAGTGACGCTTAAGCATCACCGGCGACAATACAATGCTTCTGACCAGCCACCACAATAACATGATACTGATAAGTACAGCCAGAAAAACCGAAAAAGCAGTCAACAGCGATGTTGCAAGCCGGGTATTATGCACCGTCACCACAAGATCGCCCGGATAGTTGGCCAGCCATGCAAAACCTGCACCGACCATAACCACCAGCAGGAGATAGAGAAGAACACGGATCATAAAAATGCCTTCCTATTCGCTTATTACCCGCACAGGATATGAAAGTGCCGTGGACACAAAGCGAGAAAGAAGATTGTCCACATCATAACGCGCCTGGAGTATCGTCATGAAATCGGCGGAAACAACCTTTGCATGATCAGGCAATGTCTGCCATTCATTAAGCGCACGGACATAATCGCCCTCTGAAATCGCCACTTCCATACGTGCTGCAATAGCCCCTGGTGTATCGCCTTCAACATCACCAACAGGCCGGGTTGCCACCAGTTCCCGCGCATAGGCCCACAATTTTTCGCCAAGTCCGGCATCGACAGGGATAGTACTTTCTGTCTGGGCGATCCTGTCAGCGATTCTGGCAAAATGTCTGGATAATTCAGATGCAGAAGGCAGCCCCTTACCGGCATATTTCTCCAGCAGATCAAGAGAAAAATCCTGAGGAGCAACAGCTTTAAATGTCCGCAATTCATTGACATAAGAACTACCACGATCAACAGCAGCCTTAAGTGCATTTGCTGCGACAAGCAGGGTCATGCCGGCACCATCTTTCCGCTTCTGCTCTGCCAGAGATTCCATATCTTTTTTCAGTATTTCCAATTTGTTTTCATGATTTTGCGTGGCGGATTGCGTAACAGAAATATCCTGTTTCAGTTCATCAAGCTCCTTCAGCTTGTCTTCCAGCCCACGGATCCGCTGCATAACGGTTTCCTGAAGCGCGGTAATAGCCGCTTCGTTTGGATTTTCGGCAAGCTCTTTCCGGATCTGGCCGACAGCATCAAGTGCTGACTGGGCTTTTTTCTCCACATCCGCGATAATGGTTGCGGCAGCATTGGCTGCATTTTGTTGCGCATCCGCAGCAGCCTGTGGTTCGCGCCGCACCGGAACGATATTATCCTGTGCAGAAGACAGACCTGCAAGCTGATTTCTCAGTTCAGCAATTTCGTTTTCAAAACCGGCATCAGAAAGAATTTCAACCTGTTGTGATCCTGTTGCAAATGCAGGCAGAATACGAGCTTTCTGAAGCGCGGTAATACCAGCCACCGCTATAATACCGCCAGTAACACCGGCAAACAAAGATACGACATATCCGAATTTATTATGCCTTGCCTCTTCCTTTTGCGCTACAGGCACACGGCCTTTCAGCGCAGCAGCCTTTTTTGCTTTCGCTGCCTTATCTGCTTTTTCAGCCAGGTCAGCTTCTTTTTCTGAAATGTGGCCGGCTTTTTTACCGGCCTCCATTTCCACCGGTTCTGTCTTTGTCAATTGATGCTCTATGGCTGCAACCTTGCGTGTTGTGCCTGAGCGACGTGTTTTTGCGGACTTGGCCATGTTATCGTTCCTCGCGTCGTTACACCCATTTCAACATTTTAAATAAACCGTTATGATGAAAAAAAGGTTTAGATACAAACCTGCCTGAATATAATTGAAATTATTGCATCATAGCACGCACAATAATGAAAAAAGTGCTTTTTCCGTCGGTTCTCTGGCAATCTGTACCTGCCTTTCAAGATCACGCGGCAAAGTTGCTGCTATACGGAGCGAAAGGCATAAAATTCTGGTTTTGACTGTTATCACACTTTCAAGGCAAGTCAGCAGCCTGGCACTTCCGGCAGAGTAAAGCAATATAAAATCAATTGATTGCGGTAAAACTGCACGCTGCATTACCGGGGACGCCAGCAGTTGTGTTTCATAAACTTCGACACTATCCACCGTCCCCCCCATCTGACGCAGATGATTCTCAAGAACAGGACGCCGTTGCCGTCCGGCAAGGTAGATAAAGTGCCTGTTTTTTTTTGTACTGATTTCAGTACAGAGCATATCAGCATTCTTTGCAATGGCAGCAATTGACACGAAACCATTTTTTCGCGCAGCCTGCGCCGTACGATAACCGACACAATAAAGCGGTAACCTGGCAAGCCAAGCCGCACTGTGCGGCAAAGGCCGTAAAAAAGCATTTGCACTTGTAGCAACAACAGCATCATAACTTTTATCAGGAAAAGTGGCATAAAGAGGCCGGATTGCGCTCAACGGCAGCACAAAAGGCTCAAAACCCCGGGCAGCCACCAGTCCGGCGGTCCGCCGGGCGGCTGGATAAGGCCGGATAATCAGGACAGAACGGTGTGCAGACATTTAGTATCAGAACCTGTTCATTTCATTGCAGCGGATATGAGATAATCTGTTCAGATGCAAGAAGAAAAAGCGAAGAAAATATGAATATTTTCAAATTCTTCCGACAACAAAGCAGGAAAATAAATTGCCTGTGCCCGAAGGATACTAAAATAGCTTCAATTTGTTGTATCAGCAAGCTCAACGGGGAAATACCCTGTTTTTCTTGTTGTTTATGATGTCATCGCAATGAAATGAACCGGACCTGATACTAAAACCAGCCTTCAAAAAAAGCATGGCCTGCATCCTTTTTAAGCTTTTCTGCGGCATGCCTGCCGATTTCCGCTGCATCATGAACCGAACCAAGCAGTTTCACCGCATGAAAAACTGTACCATCCGGCGTAATAATCATACCGGAAAAACAGATTTCATTATTCCTGGCCCTGGCAAGACCGCCAAGTGGCGTACGGCATGAACCGTCAAGCGTAGCCATAAAAGCCCGCTCGCAAGCCATTTCGTAATGGGTATCAGTATCTGCCAGATGCCTGATTTGCATATCAATATCGCTGTCACCAACACGGCTTTCTATAACAATGGCGCCCTGCCCGGGAGCAGGCAGAAAATGCTCCGGCTCCATGATTTCTGTCGTCATGTCCTGAAGACCAAGCCGCTTCAGGCCGGCAAGGGCCAGAAACGTACCATCAACGACGCCTTGTTCAAATTTGGCAAGACGGCTCTGTATATTGCCCCGGAAAAGGACAATATTAAGATCAGGCCGGCTTTTACGGATCAGCGCCTGACGGCGGATTGAGGATGAGCCGATTGTTGCCCCGTGTGGTAAATCGCGCACATGTTTTGCTGTCTTGCCAATAAAGACATCGCGCGGATCTTCCCGCTTCAAAAACACGGATAAATGCAGGTTACCGGGTAAAACAGCAGGCATATCCTTGGCAGAATGAACAGCAATATCAATGCGGCCTTCTTTCAGGGCTGTTTCTATCTCTTCAGTAAAAAGGCCCTTACCGCCAATTTCAGCAAGAGAGCGATCGAAAAGACGGTCACCCGCTGTTGACATCGGCACAATGTCAAATGCACTGGCCGGAAGATTATGCACCTTCATCAGACGGGTACGGACTTCATGGGCCTGTGCAAGTGCAAGTATGCTGTTACGTGTGCCAATTTTTAAAGTGGGTGTTTGCATGAGCTGCCATCCATGATACCGGTTTTTGGAAATGTTTTAAAAAAGGTTTAGCCTTATATGCGTGTTCTGGGAATAGAAACAAGTTGTGACGAGACAGCAGCGGCCGTTGTTGAACGCGATGACAAGGGATACGGACGCATTCTTTCCAATGTTGTCTGGAGCCAGACAGATGATCACGCCCCCTATGGGGGTGTCGTTCCTGAAATCGCCGCCCGTGCCCATGTCGAGATACTCGACCGGCTGATAAAACAGGCACTGGAAGAAGCCGGAACCCCGCTTGAAGATATTGACGCCATTGCCGCCACATCCGGGCCGGGACTTATCGGCGGGCTTATTGTCGGCCTGATGACAGCCAAAGCCATTGCGCTTGGTTCCAGCAAGCCTTTTATCGCTGTCAACCATCTGGAAGGCCATGCGCTGACCGCGAGGCTCACCGATCATCTGGCCTTTCCTTATCTTCTGCTGCTTGTCTCTGGCGGCCATACACAGATGATCCTGGTGCGTGATCTTGGAGAATATGAACGGCTCGGCACGACCATTGATGATGCACTCGGGGAAGCATTTGACAAAACTGCGAAACTGCTTGGTCTGCCCTATCCTGGCGGTCCCGCTGTGGAAAAGGCTGCCTGCGGTGGCAACCCTGGGCGGATTATACTTCCCCGCCCGCTTAAAGGCGAAAAACGGCTTGATTTTTCCTTTTCCGGTCTTAAAACTGCTGTCCGGCAAGCGGCAACGGAACTTGCCCCTTTGAAAAAGCAGGATATTGCTGATATTTGCGCTGCATTTCAGGCTGCTGTGACAGATATACTTTCCGAGCGGGCCGGGCGTTCTCTCTCCTGTTTTCGGGCAGCATTTCCCGACATGGATGCACCGGCGCTTGTTGTGGCAGGCGGGGTTGCCGCAAATAAGGCAATTCGCCATAGCCTTGAACAGCTTTGCAACACGTATGGCTTCCGGTTTGTTGCACCGCCAGCTGCACTGTGTACCGATAACGCAGCCATGATTGCCTGGTCAGGAGCAGAACACTGGGCTAAAGGAGAAAACAGCAGGCTGGACACACCGCCACGTGCCCGTTGGCCACTGGATGAAAAGACGATACCCCGGATTGGCGCAGGGCGCAAGGGAGCCAAGGCATGAAAATGTACAGGCAGATTGCTGTGCTTGGAGGTGGGGCATGGGGAACGGCTTTAGCCGCAATGGCCACAAATCTGGGCCATCATGTCACTCTTTATGCCCGTGATGAAAAAACAGTAGAAGACATAAATAACAATCGCCGGAACAACCGCTATCTGCCGGATATTGCGCTGCCGGACACTGTCAAGGCAACCGCAGACCTGCAGCAGGCATTAAAAACCGCTGACACGGTTCTGATCGTCATCCCTGCCCAGGCTCTTGCTGCGGTGCTTGCATCACTTACCCCTTTTATATCTGCAAAAACTCCCCTGGTTCTTTGCAGCAAAGGGATTGATCAGACATCCAGCCGTTTTATGTCCGATATTGCCGAAGATATTTTTCCTCATCATCCGATTGCTATCCTTTCAGGCCCGGGGTTTGCTGCTGATGTTGCAAAAGGACTGCCCACGGCTGTTACAATTGCAGCAGGCAATGACAGCCTTGCACATAATCTGGCTCATATGCTGTCCGGGCAAACCTTCCGCTGTTATGCTTCAACAGATTTGAAGGGGGTTGAAATCGGCGGCGCGCTCAAAAATGTGTTAGCCCTTGCTGCGGGCATAGCAACAGGATACGGGCTTGGTGCAAGTGCACAGGCAGCGATTATCACCCGCAGCTTTGCTGAATTACGGCGTATCGGCATGGCGTTTGGCGGTAAACAGGAAACAATGACGGGTCTTTCCGTTCTGGGAGACCTGATCCTGACCTGCTCATCGCCACAATCGCGCAATTACGCCTATGGCATGGTTTTAGGCGCCGGAAAATCAACCGACGGCCTGCTGCTTGCCGAGGGCGTGGCAACCGCACCAGTGGCAGCCGGTTTATGTGACAAGCACGGGATTGATGCACCAGTCATTCACACCGTTGCGGCTATTCTTGCCGGACGGCTCAGTGTTGCTGATGCTGTCAGAATGCTTATCAACCGACCGCTCAAATTTGAGGATTGAACACATACTATACGCCGCTGTCTGCTATAACAGGCCTGGTAAAGAATTATTTCGGCCATGTGCTGCTTGTGGCCATGGAACAGCCCCCGACAAGAAACGGGGGCAGACTGGCAAACAACGGGATGGCGTGCGCAATATCAGGCACGAAACAGTATGACCGGCGGATTCTCAAATCGCAATAACTCAAATCCGGAAAAGATCAACCACGAAAATTCCTGCTCCTGGCAGCGTTATACCAGTATCATATCAGCCTGACGCCCTTTTTCCGGGGCAAGACATGAGACGGCAGCAGCTGATTGGCATGGCAGCCGGGAGCGGGCATTTGAAACAAG
>Ga0154004_1000012_pt1 | contig 66549 bp, 49 predicted proteins | sample TSFL088MetaG_FD_104727 | JGI IMG/M metagenome (GOLD analysis project Ga0154004, IMG submission 104727) | Attine ant fungus gardens microbial communities from Florida, USA - TSFL088 MetaG | ecosystem: Host-associated > Fungi > Mycelium > Unclassified | place: USA: Florida, Lake Talquin State... | reverse complement strand
TACAGAAAGGGCTTGAACTTGGCCGGAACATGAAAACCAATCTGGCAACAGACAAGCAGGCCCAGAAAGTTCTTTTTGGCCAGAAGGCCCGTTAAAACAGCAGGGCTGGATGTATAAAACGATTTTGTGTTAGAAAGAGTGATGAATTTTGAATGGCTTGATATTTCAATCTGGCCATAAAATGTTTCGGATTCCCGGTTTTTATTAATACTTGTTGACAGTAGTAACGTGCAGGGGCTTTTTCGGGCAGGAATTGTTGTATCTGGAAGACCATATGGAGAAATCTGACGTACTAAGTAATCTTGTCGCCTGGATCGTTGTGAACAGTACGGCTGCAACAGAAGCCATTTATTCGTCAGTGCCTGTATTGTTGCGGTATCGTCCGGTGAGCCGGGCGCTGTGTTCAAAGTATTTTGCAGTCGGATGGCGCATGTGGCGCCCGCAACAATGTGATAAAATAAAGAATCAAAGCATTTTCAATTTGATTGCATCAAATCGAATGTTCTAAACAGTGCAACAGGATCATCCAGGCCGGTTTCATGGTTTGTGGGGCTGTATCACTTGGCGAGAGGTATGATTGATAGAACAAACTGCCGTTTTGGCAACAGATCGGGCAAATTGCCCTTATAAAGCTTTTTCTTGTGATGAGAAGAAGCCGGAAGGTCAGGGAGGAAGTTATGCTTGGCTTGATAAATGATTTTTTGTGGTCCAGAATACTGGTTATTATCCTGATTGGTCTTGGCGTGTGGTTTACAGTAGCTTCACGCTTTGTGCAGTTCCGCTATTTTATACGCATGTTCCGCATTTTGGGATCGGGACGTCTTTTTACCAGAAATCAGGATGGGCATCTCAGTTCCTTTCAGGCGCTGATACTATCGGTTGCCGGCCGGGTTGGCGGCGGTAATATTGCCGGTGTTGCTGTAGCGATTACACTTGGCGGCCCGGGTGCTGTTTTCTGGATGTGGATAGTTGGCCTGATCGGTATGGCAACCAGCTTTATTGAATGCACTTTGGGACAGGCTTACAAGCAGGCCGCGCCGGATGGTACCTATCGCGGTGGCCCTGCCTTTTATATCACCTATGGTCTGGGCGAGAGGTGGAAGTGGCTGTCCGGTACTTTCTCGGTGCTGCTGCTGATTACCTACGCTTTCGGGTTCAATGGTGCGCAGTCCTATGCTGTTTCCGTATCATTGCATGATGCATTCGGTATTCCGGTGATTGTTCTTGCCATAGGGCTGGCGGCGGTTGTCGGTGTCATCATTGCCGGGGGAATCAAGCGTATTGCTCAAATCGCCGATGTGCTGGTGCCGGTTATGGCGCTTGGCTACATGGCGTTGGCGCTTGTTGTTCTGGTGATGAATTTCCATGCTATTCCTGCTGCATTTCTTATGATTTTCAAAAGCGCTTTCGGTCTTGAGCCTGCTGTTGGTGGAGGTATTGGCGCCGCGATTGCGATGGGTGTGCGGCGCGGCCTGTTTTCAAATGAAGCAGGGCTTGGCAGTGCACCTAATATCGCGGCTGTGGCGGAAGTTCCGCATCCGGCGTCTCAGGGTATTGTGCAGGCTTTTTCGGTTTTTATTGACACGCTGGTCATATGTTCCTGCACGGCATTCATTATTCTGCTTGGCAATGTTTACCAGTCCGGTGCTGGCGAAATGACAGGTGTGGCCCTGGCGCAGGAATCAATGGCCAGCTATCTCGGTGAGTGGGGGCGGATCTTTGTAAGCCTTGCCATGATGCTTTTCGGTTTTACAACCATCATTTACAATTCCTATCTGGGTGAGAACAGCCTTGTCTGGTTTTGCAGCCACAGGGGGATTCTCGTTGTCTATCGTGTTCTGGTTGTCATCCTGTGTGGCTGGGGAGCTACCTCGGATCTTGGCACTGTCTTTGCCTTTGCTGATCTTACGATGGGGATGCTGGCACTGGTCAACCTTTTTGCCCTGATATTGCTGATCAAACCCGCCTTGCGTCTGATCCGTGACTATGATCGCCAGGTGGCCGGGGGGATTGCCGAACCAGTCTTTGATGTGGCAGCTTTTGCACAGCCCGGTATTAACCGGGAGATATGGCAGAAAAGTACACAGCAGTTCAAATCAATCGCAACTTCGACAGATAAACGCACTTGACGGCGATACCAGTCCGTATGCAGGGCGAATATTTTTCCGGTCTTGCCCGCCATATTTTGCGAGGGTGAGACTATGAAGAAAAATTCAGGTGCCTGCCGGGCCTGTTCATCATGGTTTATTATGGAGTATATGTGATATGAAGCCGCGCATTCTCATTCTGCATACGGGCGGCACCATCGGTATGGAGGCAACCCCTGACGGGTTGCAGCCAATGGCACGGTTTGGCCGGTTGCTGAAGCAATGGCAGCATGAGGCGGATTCCATGTTATCAATGCCGGATTTTGATGTTATCGAGTTTGATACGCTGTTTGACAGTGCTGATCTTACGCCTGTGCATTGGCTGCGGATTGCGGGTGAGCTTGTCCATCACTGGGATGTCTATGATGGTTTTATCGTGCTGCATGGGACAGATACGATGGCGTGGACGGCTTCGGCACTGTCCTTCATGCTGCGGGGTATGGACAAGCCGGTTGTTCTGACGGGATCGCAGATTCCGTTTGCGGCGCCGCGCAGCGATGCGCAGGAAAATTTCCAGATGGCGCTGGCGCTGGCGGCAGATCAGAGAATTCACGAAGTCGGCATCTGCTTCGGCCGCAAATTCTTGCGGGGGAACCGCGCAAGCAAAATTGCGACGAGCCGATTTGACGCTTTTGCCTCGTCCAATTATCCGCCACTTGCAGAGGCGGAAACAGGCATTGTCGTGCATGGGGAACATCTTCTGCAAGCACAGGAAAAGGCCTTTTTCATACCTGGCCGGATCGATTCTGAAGCCGTTGCTGCCCTGACCATCTATCCCGGCATATCGGCGCGCATGATTGAGGCTGTGCTGTCTGCGCCGGGCATACGCGGCCTTGTGCTCAGAAGTTATGGTGTCGGTAACATGCCGCAGGTTGACAAGCGGTTTGTGGCTGCTATGGGTGATGGGGTGGCACGTGGGGTAATATTGGTCAATACGACCCAGTGCCTGATTGGCGCTGTCGCGCCTGATACTTATGCTACCGGAGCGGCATTTGCGCGTATCGGCGTTATCTCCGGCAATGATATGACGTTTGAGGCAGCCTGCGCCAAGTTGCACATACTGATAGCGCGAGGGCTTTTACCTGAAGAGATTCATAGGCAGATGGTTTTGCCGCATTGTGGTGAAATGATGCAGGTCGGTGATGATCGCATGTAAAGCCGCGTTTTGCCGGTCATTGCAGACGGTTGTTTTTCTTTTTATGTAAACTTTGCATATTTTAGAAAAAATCTTTCATATTTTAACTTTATTTATTATTTTTATTAATAACATAATTTATAGTAGAAAATGATCTTCTGATAGAAATATTATTTAGATTATTTTGTCTTTTGTTTAGACGTATCATACCCGTTAAAGGGTAAACTGATCCATGACAAAACGGTCTGCGGTGGTGCCAGCAGCATCGGTCACAGGTCTGGCCTCAAGGCAAAAAAAGAGACAATGCCTGGAGCTGTAGACAGCAATAGCACAGACACGTTCGAAATCTGCCTTCCCCCTTGTCCTGCCGGATGAGCCTGGAAATATTTCAGACGCCTTGCAGGCTTATCGAATAGTGCTTGAAAGCCTGTTTTCAGCCGGCACCGGCCCTGCCGGAAATATCGCACATGGTATCACCTGGATGCTGGATTTATATTATTGACCGGCTTAAGCCGTAGAGAAAGCAGATCGGAATACTGGTCAAACGGCTTGCAGACAGATAAAGAAGACCTGAAAGCACATCCATCAAGGTCAGGCGCAAGCTTTGACGTAGCCGGCCAGTCTATATAAGCCTTGCAGAAATGCGCATGCGTATGACACTGTCACAGATTGGCAACAGGGAGGATCAATAAAATAACAAGAGATTTCTTCCTGTTGCCTCTGATAGCAGGCATGGGTGAGGCGGTATTTCCGTTTTTTTCATGAAACGGCGTGCTGTTCAAATCAAAACCATAGCGTGGGCAGGTATATCTTTGACATTGGAACTTCAGGGCTGAAAGCACAGGTACTGATATCATGCACGGGATAGAATGAACACGGATTTGCAAAGCCTTGCCAGTCTGTATTGATCACAAGGTTGATGCCGTCTTACTGCATACGGCTAATCTGCTTTGTTTTATGATGGCCGGTAAATCTGAAGCCCGGTTTCTTTAAAAACTGTTGCGATAATTCGCTTTCACCAGGATTTGCGGTGAATTTGATGAGAGAAATTTTCTTGATATTAGCCAGTTCCAGGCATCACCAGCACGTGCAGTTTTGCCTTCGGCAGCCCGCTACTTTACCCGACCGCCCGGGGGGTGAACGAAAGAACAGCAGGCTGGCACGCCAGTCTGCTGTGGAACTGGTCATAAAATTTCAAACCAGGAATAGCGATCATAGCCGGTTTCATAGGCCCGCGAACCGGCAAGGCAGCCCTCCCCGGCATATTACGGAGGCCAATTGTATGAAAAGCAGTTTTTCACACGGAATAGATCGGATTGACATTAATACCGCGTGCCGGTGTATGGAAGCAGGCCGGAATACGCCCGGCATGGGGTGATCTGCACGGCGGACAGTTTTCCAGAAATTGCAGCAGTAGCCATGAATATGTTTTTCCTGGACCAGAGCTTTATGGCCGATTTTTATACCGCGTTTTTTTGGTCGTTCAGCCGGTTTGAAGAAATTCTCTGTCGCCCGGGTGCGGCATTCGATATATTGGAGCAGACAGGTAACAGGCCTGTTTCCGGTTTCTGCATAATGTCAAATTTGCACTCGGTTCTGTACAAGATATGCATGTGCTGCCACTCCGAGTATATTCTCAAAATTACGGAATGGTTGAAACAGGGTAATTTCTCATCCGGCATCTGTGGTGGTTTCATTATAAACCGGAAAATCATTTTCAAAAATTTCAACCCCGTCAAGTCCTGTTCGGGCGATGGCTTCAAATCGAGACTTCAGGTACATGAATCAGAACCGGTTTTATTGTAAAAGATGCCACTATGGGATTTTTATAAAAAACCGGCTGCCAGACAGACAGCCGGGTTTCTTTTTTCAAATGCTGAAAGATCAGAACGAGCGCTCCAGACGCACTATACCCTGAAAAGCATCTTTACCTCTGAGCGAAACGCGCGCATCTCCAGAGCCATCCGGATTTTTATAACCATATTTGTTATTCCATGAAATATAGGTCAGTTCCGGCGTGATGTTCAGACCAGGGACAAGCTCATGCGATAGATTGACAGAAGAAGAGAACGTTCTGGCTTCTTCGTATGCAAGCTGGAAGTTGAAACTGGTCTGCGGTGTAAATTTATACGTACCGCCACCCCAGGCAGCCCAGTCGCCGCCCCAGTCACCATAGATCGAGTTGACCTGACGGTAGAGGCCGAGACGACTGTAACCCGGACGAATCTGACGAATACCGCTGTTGCCGTAATTCTCATCTTCCCTATAGTAGTCTTTCATTGACTTGTAACCGGCCATCGCCCACAGTGAAAACTGATCGGTTACGTTAACGTCAAGACGCAGCTTGCCTGCCCATTCCGAATAGTAGGTGTCATAAGCAGCTACAGCCGAAACAGTACCCCAGCCCGGGGCAAATTTCAGACCGGCAATGATATTGGGCGTATAATCATCAATCTGCTGGCTGAGATTTCTGTTGATTCTACTGCCTTGCCTGTTATAACGGAAACCTGATTCATCCCCCTCATTATTGCCCTGTTCCAGGCCGAGAATGGCAGAAAAACCATTGTCGCTGTTAAACGTGTAGCTGATAACATTGGTGCGGCTGGATGCCATCGGGTTCAGGATATCATCATTAACGATATTGCCGAAATAACCGGTCCAGTGATTGAAGATGGATTCATCAAGACCAATGCGCAGGCCGCCAAGTTCGATAAAAGCAAAGCGAATCTGTCCGCTGGCAGAATCACCGGCCGGGCCGTATTCACCACCGCCATCCCATTGTGAACGCAGTTCTGCGAAGGTGCGCAGGGTGCCAAGCTCTGTCTCGGAAGCGGTATGGACACGAAACGTTGCGCGCGTCCTCCATGCATAGGTATCACGGTTATGCTTTCCGTATTGTCTGGCATAGACGTCATCACCGCCTTTGATTTCTGAACGCAGATAGCCGGAAATACGCATGCAGGTTTCTGTTCCCGGAATGTAGAAATAACCTGCGCCGTAAACATCACAGACGCGGACATATTCAACAGGTTCCGGCTCAGCAACAATAGGAGCATCCGCAGCGCGGGTGCCGGAGACTGCAAGCAAAGTTGCAGTGGAGCCAATAAGCAGGCTCTTGATATTCATGTCTGACCTCCAGTTTTTAAAGTCATCAAATATAAGTTGGGGAAATAAATGTCAGTCAAAATAGCTTTCTGATCCCCTTTTACCGTGAAAAAAGCTGCCCGGATGGGTCCCTTTTTCATGGGGTAACATAAACGTAGCATTTTGAGACACAAGACAGAAATTGCCAGGTAGCTTGATATTACATACTATGCCTTTCATTGTTGTAAAAAAGATACAGAAATGTCCCTGAATTCCTATACATTATTTTATTAGAAATAAATAATTATTCTTGCGGGAGTGTTTATTTATTTGCCCGGCGGCAAGGCCGGGCGCCAAATATAGTGTTTTGCCTTTTTCTACAGGTAGAAAAACAGTTTTTTTGACCTTGTCCATTGTTGCAGCCGGGCTGTGTTTACCAAAATTTACCGGTTCTGCTGACATATTTTCGACAGGAGGCTTGCACTCTGATAAGAGACAGGCTATTTCCGCCTTCACCGGAGAGGTGGCCGAGTGGTCGAAGGCGCTCCCCTGCTAAGGGAGTAGGACTCAAAAGGTTCTCATGGGTTCGAATCCCATTCTCTCCGCCAGCAAGACCCTGATATTCAAGGCTTATTTATTTCCCCTGATATTATCCAACGATTTCCGCGGTTTGGCGAAGGCAGTTCTGCTCTGAGACGCTGTGTGAGCGTCGTTTCAGGCGGATTTTGCTCGTTTGTCTCTGTCAGCCAGTTTTGACGGTTCGGTTTTGGCTTTCCAGCCACCCGGATATTTTTTGTTGTCTGAATAAAAAACAGGGAATTTACAGGGAAATTTTTATTTTTGAATGACGGATTTTCTCCCGGAGCCCGTTTGAACACAGGTTATCCGGGATTTTTTGATTTTTTCCTGTTTCTGAATAACAGGGAATTTGTTTTCTCAGATCAGAGAATAAATCAAAACGGATCAATGAATTGAGGTTTCAGAAACAGGGATAAACAGGTCAGCGAATAATTGCCGCTTCCTGTGCCTGCCAGTCCATGGGCATTTCTGATCTGATGAGTTTTTCGAAGGTGAGATCGGCCGGTTGCGTGCCGTTCAGGATGGCGCTTTGAATTTTGGGAGAAAGCAGTGCCAGGGGAAGTCGCGAGCGGATATAGCTTTCGGTGACATTGCGGGTTCTGGCGATTGCTGCAAGTGTCTCGCCTGATCTGATGCGTTCGAGCCATGTGTGGGCGTTGGCAAGACCTCTGATAAGCGTCTGGTTCGGTTCCGGCATCTTGTCGCCGATGATGAGCTTCTGCTCGACTCCACGTTTTTTCAGTATAAAAGGAAGTGTGAGTGTCAGGGTTTTATGGGAGAGACTGTTTTTGGCCAGTCCTGATGCAGATGCGAGTTTTGCGCAGTCCAGTGTGATTTTGATCTCATCCGGTGAGAGGTCGATGCGGGTGATGATACTGGCAATTATCGCAGGCTCCTGTTCAGGAAAACATTCGATCCGTGTTTGCGTTGACAGGTATTGATTGATGTCTGTGTTCGGGATCAGTTGCTGTTCTCTGACAGCCTGGAGAAGCTGCTTTTTTACTGCTGTGATGACAGCGTTCTCAATCCGGCTCGCAGCCAGGCGCCAGCCAGACGGGTCTCTGGCCCTGATCAGCCGGTTGGAGATGTAATAGCGGATGATGCGGCCGTTCTTTTTTGTGTGGCTGGGCGTCAGGTGATCGCCTGTTTGATCAAACAGCCTGCCCTTGAGCAAGGCATGAGACTGGCTTGCCGTATGGTCTGTGCCGCGTTTTCTGGCGCTGGCGAATTGGAGTTTCTGCTGGACACGATCCCAGAGTTCCTGACGGACAATTGCTTCGTGCTGTCCATCATAGAGCTTATTCCTGTGCCTGATTTTTCCGATGTAAAGCGGGTTTGTCAGTAGCTTGTGGATCGCTCCGCGTGAGGGAGATTTGCCGGTTGTGCCTTTGTGTGCATTGAATTGCAAATGTTGCTGTTTCACGGCAGCTTCGACTTTGCCAAGACAGCCGAGTTCATCATAAAGCTCGAACAGCCTGTTTAAGGTGCGGGCCTGTGGTTCATTAATGATCAGTCCCCGGACATTTTTATCGGGATGTGGCTCGTATCCGAGCGGCACCATCCCGCCCATCCACAGGCTCTTTGCCTTGGAAGCGGCAATCTTGTCACGGATGCGTTCGGCGGTGACTTCCCGCTCGAACTGGGCGAAGGAAAGCAGCATATTGAGGGTCAGTCTGCCCATGGATGTGGCGGTATTGAAGCTCTGCGTTACAGAGACAAAACTTGCTCCTCTGGCATCCAGCTGCTCAACAATCTTCGAGAAGCCAGTCAGTGAGCGTGTCAGGCGGTCTATCTTGTAGACGACGATCATATCGATGAGCCCGGCATCAATGTCTGCCAGAAGCGTCTGCAGTCCCGGCCGTTCCAGCGTGCCGCCGGATATGCCGCCATCATCATAGCGGCGTTTTATCAATCTCCATCCTTCGTGTTTCTGGCTGGTGATGTAGGCTGCGCAGGCTTCATACTGGGCATCAAGGGAATTGAACTCCTGTTCCAGTCCCTCGTCAGAGGATTTGCGCGTATAAATCGCACATCTGGTTCTGGTGCCGGTCATTGATGATCCTGCTCCTGTGTCTGTCTGAAGAAGCGCGGTCCGGACCAGTGGGCACCGGTTATGGCTCTGGCGATGGCGGAAAGGGATCTGTAGGTTGCTCCCTGCCACTGATAACCGTTTTCCGTAACATCGATGATGTGCGTCACACCGTTCCATTCACGCATGAAGCGGGAACCCGCCTTGAATTTTACTGATTTTGTCCGTGGTGGCTTGCCTGAATCCAGTTGTGTCTGATGCGCTCTGATGGATTGTCTGGTGGCGCGATCAAGCCCGCCCAGCCGGCTGGCCTGAATCTCGAAGGCCAGAATGCGTTTCAATAAAGTCCGGCTTATGGACTTTGGCGGCTCAGTTTTAAATCGCTTGCGCCATTCAACCAGAAGCTCATCGCGGTCCGCTGTCTCAAGTATCCGGATATCCTGCACGTATGTTTTTCCCCGACTGGCCTGAGTTGTCTTAAGTCCGGTGTCAGCTTTGCTCCGGTTTTCCACAAAGTCCAGTCAATACAGGGGGATGCCTGCAAAAAAGATGTTCACCTGATGTTCTTATTCTATTATAAACTAAGAATAGATTCGGGGAGATGAAGAATGTATCTTTTTAACTTCAGAGAAATGGCAGCATTTTCATGTCAGATGTTCAGATTACCCCTCAGGCAGCAGAAGTATTTTCAAAACAGATCCATTATATAAATCCTTCAACACTTATTCCCTGGAAACGTAATGCACGCAGACATTCCGCAAAGCAGTTGCTGCAGATTGCAAAAAGCATGGAGGAATTCGGTTTTACCAATCCTGTGCTGATCGATCGGCATAATACCATCCTGGCGGGGCATGGCCGTGTCGAGGCGGCGAAGCTTTTAAATCTGGGAAAAGTGCCCTGTCTTTATATCGAGCATCTGAATGAGGCACAGAAGCGTGCCTATGTGCTTGCGGATAACAAAATTGCGCTCAATGCCACATGGGATGAGGATCTGCTCGCTGAAGAGCTGAAAGCGCTTTCCGAGATTGACCTGAGCTTTGATATTGAAACGACCGGTTTCTCGATTGCTGAAATTGATAGCCTGATTGACGGAATGGAACCGGAAGGAAAGGATAATCCGTCTGATGATATTATTCCAAAAGACGTTGCAGCCCGTGTCCGGCCCGGTGACCTCTGGCAGCTTGGCTCGCATCGTCTCATCTGCAGTGACAGTCTTGATAACGCAACCATCGACCGGCTGATGGACGGGAGCAAGGCCACGATGGTTTTTACCGATCCGCCCTATAATGTGAAGATCCAGGGGCATGTCGGTGGCAAGGGCAAAATCAGGCACGATGAGTTTGCCATGGCCTCGGGCGAGATGAGCCAGGCTCAGTTTACGGACTTTCTTCGCAGGGCTTTTGAAAACCTGATCCGCCACGCCATTGACGGGTCAATCCATTTTATCTGCATGGATTGGCGGCATATGCGCGAGGTGATGGATGCGGCCGGGAATATCTATAGTGAACTGAAGAACCTGATCGTCTGGGCCAAGGACAATGGCGGCATGGGTACTTTCTACCGCTCGCGTCATGAACTGATCTTTGCCTGTAAATACGGCCACGCCGCGCATATCAACAGTTTCGAGCTTGGCCAGCATGGCCGTTACCGCACCAATGTCTGGCAATATCGTGGCGCTAATCTGGAAGAGCTTGCCCTGCATCCGACAGTCAAGCCGGTGCAGATGATTGCCGATGCGATCAGGGATGTCTCCGGCAGGGGCGATATTGTGCTTGACCTGTTCGGTGGCTCCGGCTCCACTCTGATCGCTGCAGAGAAAACAGGGCGGAAAGCCTATGTCTGTGAGCTTGATCCGCACTATTGCGACATTATTCTGGCCCGCTGGGAAGTTTGTGCCAAAGACGAAGCTGTATTGCTGGAACGCATCGGAGAGGCCTAAAATGAAGACAGGCAAACCAGTAAAGCTCCCGCACATGGCCAGTTATGACGTGGGATATAAAAAACCTCCAAAATCAGGCCGGTTCACAAAAGGATGCTCCGGCAACCCTGCCGGGCGCCCCAAAGGCGCCAGAAACAAATTGAAGCCACAGATGCTGCAGATGCGGGATATGCTGCTGAACGAGGCTTATCGCAACGTCACAATCCAGGACAAAAGCGGACCGCTGACATTGCCGGTGGCCCAGGCGGCCGTGCGCTCGCTGGCGCTCAAGGCCGCGCAGGGCAATGTCGGTGCGCAGAAACTGCTTCTGCAGAGCCTGCATTATGCGGAGAGTGAAAAGACCAATGAACTGCACACACTGTTCGAGGCAGTCATTCAATACAAACAACGGGCTTATGCCGCCATTGCCAACAGTGAAAAATATGGCATTCCCCTTAAGGAGGAACTTCTGCCGCATCCCGATCATGTCATCACGGATACCCCCCGTGACATGACAAGCCATTCACTGCCTTCCGTTACCGACAACTGCAATGGTTCGAAGACCATTTCACTTAGAATTTCACCTGGGCGTGGGTGCTTATAATGAAGCCGCTGGGCCTGCAAATTGAGACATTGTGGTTCTGAAGCTGTGTCGGTCCTGTATTGTAGAAGGCTTCAAGCTCTTTGTGCCAGAACCCTATAATTTTATTCTTAATTAGTATCGTCAGAATAACAAGGAAATGGCTCTTTAAATGGAAAATTCATTATTTATTTTTAATAAAGATAATCCTGATATGGTACAATTTGTTCTTTTACAAGAATCTGCAATTGGATTCTTGTCTAATTGTGCAATTTTATACGATAAATTTAAAGAAAATTGGGGAGAAAATATTGCAGAAAACATACGGTTACAAACACCATATTCTAGTAACCTGTTACAAGCGATTGAATTATTATTGAAAGTTGTTCTTCTTAGTGAAGGCCATAGTTTAAAAAAAATGAAAATGCACAAAATCTATGATTTATATAAAAAACTAAAGCCTGAAACACAAGAATATTTAAAATTAATAATTGATGGCAGTAGAAAGCATTTAGACTTACTGGAAGATGTTTTAAAAGAAAACAATGATAAATTTGTACGGCTCCGTTATAATGATTTAACTAAAAGCAGTGTATTAACATTTAAGGGTGGTGAAGTTTTGCTTCATCTAGGCTTATTCTTGTGTAAAAGTACAGGATTTAAGATAACCGTACATGGTAAAGTTTGGGAGCCTGAATAAATTCACTTCCGAAATAGGTCTTTTCAGATTAATTTTGCATTTTGTGCTGTCGTTGTTATTGAAGTGGAATGAGCAGGGCCAATCCATTTAGATATTTCAAGACGTGGCCAGCAATCGTCCGCCTGGTGGTTCTGTATTACGTGCGCTATCGCCTGAGTTTCCGTCAGGTTGAAGATATCCTGCATGAGCGCGGCATTGATGTCTGCCATGAGACGATTCGTTTTTGGGTCAAGCGGTTTGGCTTGAAACTGGCCCACACTATCCGGAAGCACCGTCAGGGTTTCTGTTCAAACTGGCAGTGGCATCCTGATGAGGTTTTTGTGAAGATCAATGGTGAAACCCATTATCTCTGGCGGGCGGTTGACCAGGAGGGCGAGGTTCTTGAGTGCTATGTTACCAGGCGCCGTGACAGGAAGGCTGCAAGGAAATTTATTCTCAAAGTGCTGCGCCGCTATGGTTATTCCCATATGATTACGACCGACAGGCTGGCTTCTTATGGTGCCGCCTTCAAGGGAAATGGGGATTGAACGCTGCCAGCAGTGCGGTGGCTGTTCCAGCAATCGTATTGAGAATTCGCATCTTCCTTTCCGACGACGGGAACGTGCGATGCAAAGGTTCAGGAGCATGGCCTTCTTACAGCAATTCAGCATCATGCAGGGCTGGATTTACAACCATTTCAACCACGAGAGGCATTTGATCAGCAGGCAGGCATTCAAGGCAAAACGCACAACTGCTCTTAACGAATGGTTTGGTCTGGTTATTGCCTGAAGGCACACATTACAAAACGCTTTGAAAGCTTATATAAAGACGCGCCAGATATTCTAGAAATAGTGGGCTATAGCAAGGTTGGCAAATCAAGCTCTCTCAGGAATGCATTATGCTTTTCGGTAGCATCTTTGATTTTCTGTTCCAGTGAGACCAGTTCTGTATGTACAGCCTTAAGGTCAATTTCTTCTTCTGCTACCGCGGTGCTGATGTAACGCGAGATATTCAAATTATAGCCATTTGCCTTGATTTCCTCCATTGAGACACGTCTGGAATAGCGATCTTCTTCCTTGCGGAACTGGTAAGTGGAAACAATCCTGTCGATATGTTCTTTTAACAGCCGGTTTTGCCGTTTGCCTTTCTCAAAATGTTCACTGGCATTGATAAAAAGTACATCATCAGGCTTTTTGCATTTTTTCAGCACCAATATACATACCGGAATACCCGTGGAATAGAACAGGTTGGCGGGCAGGCCAATGACGGTATCAATATTGCCATCGTCCAGCAGTTTGCGGCGGATGCGTTCTTCCGCACCACCGCGAAACAGCACACCATGAGGCAAAATAATGGCCATGGTGCCTTCTTGTTTCAGATAATGGAAACCGTGCAGCAAAAAAGCGAAGTCAGCGGCGGATTTGGGGGCCAGACCATAATTCTTGAAGCGCACATCATCACCCAGCGCCTCGGCAGGCTCCCAACTATAACTGAATGGAGGATTGGCAACCACGGCATCAAAATAATGCTTCTTAGCCGGATTAGTTTCGCGCAGCATATCCCAGTCATTCAACAAGGTATCGCCGTGGAAAATCTCGAATTCTGAATCCTTTACCCCATGCAACAGCATATTCATGCGCGCCAGATTATAGGTGGTAATGTTCTTTTCCTGCCCGTAAATTTTACCGATACCATGAGGGCCAAGTTGATTACGCACATTCAGCAACAATGAACCGGAACCACAGGCAAAATCGAATACGCTATCCAAGTGCTTTTTCCTGCCTGTGGTTGGGTCCTGACTATCGAGCGTAACTATGGCTGATAGAATGCTGGAAATCTGCTGAGGGGTATAAAACTCACCTGCTTTCTTTCCTGAACCGGCAGCAAACTGGCCAATCAGATATTCATAAGCATCGCCCAGCGTATCGCTGTCAGTAGAAAATTTCACCAGACCTTTGTTAATTTCACTGATGATAGCGCAGAGTTTGGCATTACGGTCACTATAATTCTTGCCAAGTTTTTCGGATGTCAGATTGATTTCAGAGAACAGCCCCTGAAAGTTAGCTGCAAAGGATTCATTTTCGATAAATTTAAAGCCGTTTTGCAGGGTATCAAGTAAATCTCCGTCCTGCGTGCGGGCCATTTCTGCGATGCTGCGCCAAAGATATTGCGGCTTGATGACATAATGAATCTTGCGGCGCATCTGCTTCTCAAATTCAGCGATATCATCAGGGTTGTCATCATACCATAGTTGCAGGGGAGAAATGTTGGGTTGGCTCTGATTATCCGGGTAATCAGAACCCAGTTCTTTTTTTACAGCGGCTTCGTAATTATCCGAGAGATAGCGCAGAAACAGGAAAGACAGCATATAATCACGGAAATCATCAGCATTCATTGCGCCGCGTAGTTTATCAGCGATATCCCAAAGGATATTACCCAGTTGTTTTTGTTCCTGTTCTGTCATGATACTTTCTTTTGTTCGGTGATTTCCGTTTTCAGTTTTGGAAGCTCAAATTCATAGCGTTCCAGAAAGGCGTTTAAAATTCTGTTAAACAGTTCCTTATTGTCTTCGCCCATTTCCATAGGGCTGAAAACAGAATATTTCCCATGGCTTAAAAGATTCAATGCACGGGCAAACAGAATTTCATCATCTACCCCGTGAATGCAGGCGGAAAAATCCTTGAAGCCAAAAAATATGGCCGTTTTTTCCATAATGCTGCGCAGTGCATTGAAATGGTGGGTATATAACTTTCCGGATTTGGCTGCCTGTTGCAGCTCGGTCAGCATGGACACGTGCTGAAAAAATGGCGTTTCACCGGTTTTACATAATGTATAAATATCTGCTTTGGCAGGGCGGTTATAAAAATATGATTGATGCTTTATTTTGGAGCTTTTAAGTTCATTCCACATCACATTAAAAAACAGGCCATGATGCGATGAAATAACAATCCCCAGCTTGGGTATTGCACGCTTTAATAATTGCGCCAGATCGCTTGCTACGGCAATAGCGTTATTGTCATCAAGTGATGAGATAGGGTCATCAATATAAAGAATTTTCACCCATGCATAGCTGACATGGTCATCTATTACCAAATCACATATAGCCAGAAAAATACACCAGATAAATATATTCTCCTCACCACGTGAAACTTTAATATTCTGTTCTTCACCACGTGAGAAGGTAATGGTCCATTTCTCATAATCGATCTTGAATTCAAAATCTGCATAACGCTGGATATAGCCATAAATCTTTTCTTCAAGTACCAGTTCTTTAAAACCGGAGAAGAAAGATGAATCGGCATTGATCTGCAAAAACCGTTCGCTCTCATTTGTCAGATCATTGTTCCAATAAAACAGGTCTTCGGTGAATGCATTAAAATAGAGTGTATCGCGGCCGCCACTTTTGTTTTTTGCCCAATCTTTAAAAGCCATAGAAAGGCGTGTTTTGCCTATGCCATTATAGCCATAAAGCAAAACAATATTAAGATTGTTCAAATCATCCCGTATTCTGGTAACCAGCTTATCAAGTGTTTTATATTGATAAATCTTGGGCGTATCGTTCATTTTCCTACCTCGTCAAAAGCAGGAAAAAGCTGCTGCATCAGCCCTTTTTTATGGGCTTTCAAAGTCTCAAGCTTTTGAGTTTGCGCAGTGATCAGATCATCAACAGAAGAAAGACTATCGGCAATTTTTTGTTGTTCTATGATAGATATAGGTATTGGTATAGGTATTTCTTTTAACTTTCCCAACGTTAATTTGGGAGGGGCAGTTCCTGTTATAAAAGGACTAATATCAAGCATTGTAAGGTAATTTTCAAGAAGCATGTCACTAACTTGAGTTGTCTTTAAGACATGTGCGTGATTATTGACCCAGTATTTACCTTCCACAATAAAAGCAGTTTTTTCGAAGGCTCCCCATTTGGCACCGTCTTCACCAACCAGTAAAAGACGTTCATTAAAAATATAATCATTTATAAAATCAATGATCCCACTTGCCCCGTAATAAGGATAAGAACCCTGTTTTCTGTCACCACTGGAAATAGGTTGTCTACGACTATTCAGAATATCACAAATTTTTCCCAATTTTTTCTCTTCCCATTCCGGCGCATTCTGAAATTCAGGAAAGCGCAGTTTGGGCAGGGTTTCGCCTTCAGCAGGAAAAAGCTTCTGCATCAGCCCTTTTTTATGGGCTTTCAAAGTCTCAAGTTTTTGAGTTTGCGCATTGATCAACTCATCAATCGAAGAAAGACAATCCGCAATTTTTTGTTGTTCTTTTACACATGGAATTGGTAATTTATATTTTAAAATGTCAGATGTTGATATATTAGGCTGTGCGCTCGTAGTTGGAATTTTTCTTAAATAATTTTGAAATGTATTAGAATTTATAACTTGATAGATGAATCCTGCATTTTCTTTTGGCTTAAAAAGCGCAGTTCTTTGATTTATATATGCAGAGCTATTTCCAACTATGCGACCAACTTTACCAAAAGTGGCTCCAGAAAGAGCTATGATATATTCATTAGAACTTGCAACGAATTGTTGAGGTGCGTTCTCAGTTGTTTTTATAAAATCACCTTGATCCAAAAAAATTGCCGGCTTTATATCACCAATTCGTAAAACAGTTTTTTCACCCGATCCAAAATATATACTCTTGAAAGCAAAGCCATTTTGTAATTTTGTTATATTAGAAAGTGTCACTTCTTCCCACTCAGGTGCATTCTGAAATTCAGGAAAGCGCAGTTTAGGTTTCAAACTGCGTTTGGCAGTTTGCTTTATCGTTGATGTATCCGTTTTATTGTTCATACGCGCCTAGCCCTGAAATATCGCGCCCTTGGGCAAGTTTGTGCAGAAGTGGCATGAGGTCTTCCATAAGGGCCAGTTCCTTTTGGGTACGGGCTTTCCAGCCGAGTTCCTGTGAGGTAAAAAGTTCGTTGAGCTGTTCGCCGTCAAATATCATGCGCCGGATGATACCATCGATAAAATTTTGTAGCTCTGAAGTTTCAAGCCCGTGTTTTGCAGCAATGTCTGACAATTGGTTGGCATTTTTTTCGGCTTTGAAGCGTTCATACCCCTCGCGGATTTCCTTTTCATTCAAAGCTTCGCCGGCTTTCAGTGAATCGATATAGTCCGCAATATCCTCCCTCTCGTTAAGGAATTGCGCATCAGACTGAATGAGGCCAACAAGCTGGTCGCGGGTCATCGTTTGCTTGCCCGGTTTTTGTTGTGAATAATGGGTAATCAGCGCCATGATGTAGTCGTAATCAATCATAGCGGAAGCAAAGAGAACGAACTCAAAATCCAGTTGTTCCACTTCCGGGCTGGCATTATCGCCGCCTTTATCCTGCTGGGCTTTGAGGCGCTGGGCGGTTTCCAGATAAACGCCGCGGAAGCCCTGCAACTGCTCTTTGGGGATGATCTGATCGATAGTCGCCGTGTTTTCTGGCGTCAGATCGGTATATTGATCAAGCTGGGTTTTAAGGCGTTGCACCTCTTTGAACAGATTGATGAACTGGCTGCGTGCTGTATCACCTTTGAGGTTAGGCACTTCCTCCGGCTTGGCAGTCAGTCCGTGAGATTGCATAAATTGATCAAGGTTTTTAACTGCTGTATCCAGTTTTTTGATCACCTTTGGTGCGGGGTCAACCAGCCAGATTTCCTTGGCACGGTCAGTCTTTTCGCCTGAGAATAATGCAATCGCATCATTTACTGCATCCTGCTGCTGGCGGAAATCAAGGATATTGCCATAGGGCTTTGTATCATTCAACACGCGGTTGGTACGTGAGAATGCCTGAATGAGGCCGTGATATTTCAGGTTTTTGTCAACATAAAGCGTATTGAGGAATTTGGAATCAAAGCCTGTCAACAACATATCGACAACAATCACCAGATCAATCTTTTCCGCGTGTGGCAGGTCCTGATTGGGGTATTGCTGATCCTTGATGCGTTTTTGCACATCCTGATAATAAAGGTCGAATTCATTAATGCTGTGATTGGTATGATAGCGGGCGTTGTAATCGGCAATAATAGCCTTGAGCGCTGTCTTCTTTTTTTCCGGCTCTATGGCGTTATCATGCTTTTCCTGCGGCAGGTCTTCCTGAATTTGCTTCACATCCTTATTGCCTTCAACAGGCGGGGAGAACACGCAGGCAATGTTCAGCGGATGATAATCGGGGTCTTCAGCCTGTTTTTTTTCCTGAAGGGTTTTGAACAGGTTATGATAAGCAATGGCATCATTGATGGAGGCCGTTGCCAGCAAAGCATTAAACTTACGTTCGGCAGTAGCCGTATTGTGCTTTTCCAATATCGTTTCAACAACAGCTTGCTTGGCTAATGCCTCGCCCGGTTTATCACCTTGTGGTTTATAATAATCTATATGGAAACGCAGAACATTACCGTCATCAATAGCGTGGGTGATTGTGTATGCATGTAGCTGTTTCTGAAAAATATCTTCTGTGGTTTTATAGGATGCGTTTTCACCTTCGACCTGCGTATAGCTGGCATTCCGGGTGAAGATAGGAGTGCCGGTAAAGCCGAATAGCTGGGCGTTGGGGAAAAAATCCTTGATGGCTTTGTGATTATCGCCAAACTGGGAGCGGTGGCATTCGTCAAATATAAATACCATGCGTTTATCTCGCAGTGGTTCCAATCGTTCCCTGTAGTTATGTTTATGGGCGCCATCCAGTGCCAGACCAAGTTTCTGGATGGTGGTGACAATCACCTTATCGGCATAGTCATCAGATAAAAGCCGCTGCACCAGTGTTTCCGTATTGGTATTTTCTTCAACACAACCTTCCTGAAAGCGGTTGAATTCCTCTCGTGTCTGCCGGTCAAGATCTTTGCGATCGACCACGAACAGGCATTTCTCAATATCCGGGTTGTCCTTGAGCAGGGTGGAAGCTTTAAAAGAGGTGAGTGTTTTGCCGCTGCCGGTGGTGTGCCATATGTAACCATTGCCGCAATTCTGGTGGATGCAGTCCACAATGGCTTTTACAGCGTAAATCTGATAAGGCCGCATCATCATCAGTTTTTGTTCACTGGCAATCAGCACCATATAGCGGCTGATCATCTGGCCCAAAGTGCACTTGGCAAGAAATTTATCGGCAAAACTGTCAAGATGGGTGATCTTCTTGTTATCTTCATCGGCAAACTGGTATAGCGGCAGAAAGCGCTCATCGGCATCAAAGGCGAAATGGCGGCTGTTATTGTTTGCAAAATACCAGGTATTATTGCGGTTACTGACAATAAAGAGTTGCAGAAAACATAACAGGGTTTGGTTGTAGCCATTGCCGGGATCGTTCTTGTAATCAACAATCTGCTGCATGGCGCGGCGTGGACTGATGGTCAATGACTTCAACTCGATTTGCACAACCGGAACGCCATTGATCAGCAGGATCACATCATAGCGATGATGGCTGTTATAGGTGTTGATGCGGAGTTGGTTGACCACCTCAAAGGTATTTTTGCACCAATCCTTAATATTGACCAGTGTGTAGAATAAAGGCGTGCCATCGTCACGCTCGAAACTGTTGCGCTCACGTAGAATGCGGGCGGCCATAAAAACATCTGGCGTTATGATTTGCTCTTTCAAACGCTCAAATTCAGTCTCGGTCAGTTTAACACGGTTAAGTGCTTCGAAATGGTCGCGGAAATTATTTTCAAGGGAAACACGGTCACAAATATCATCGCGGTGGGTGTATTTGAGATCTTTTAATTTCTCGATCAGAACTTGTTCGATTTGCTGTTCTTTCATCAAAAACTCATGTTGGATAAAAAGTAATCCTGCCATTATCAGCCTGTCACATTCTATGTGTCAGACTCTGGCATTGTCAAAGCAACTTTACGTTGTGATAGGCTGAGTAATAATCATGCAATATGAACCAGATCAATTTTTTCAAAAAATGTTAACGGGCATCCGGCAGAAGCGACAATGATAGGGTTAGTGATTTCATAGCATTTTGAGACTGGTTAGAATATGTCTGACAGCACCGCCATTTTGCAATTCTAATTAATTGTTTTTATTGACTTTATTTTAAATTGATTTTCCAGGCCATCAATCAGCCCGTCAAATGCAGATGCGTTTTTCTCTTTGTGCAGCCTGTCTGCATTGGTGATAACTTTTTCCTGCCAGTTGAGGACATCCAGAACAGGATAAGAACGCCCGCGATCAATTGGGTCGCTTTATACGGTACAGAAGGCGCCTCAATCGGGTTCACCATAAGGGTAATGATCGGGAAGGCTTTTGTGCACTCTGGTTTTCAACTCTCACTCCTTGATATTGCTACCGCTCCCGAAAGCCAGAGTAAATCAGTTCTACAAACAGAATCCTGACATCACTGCTATATCAAATGCCTCTGGCAATGATGACAGACCACCAAGCCCAGCTATGCTGATGTCAAAGGACGCGTTTCATACCGCCGAAGCTCTGAATGCTTCTCATCACCGGTTCCAAGTAAAAAAGACGTTATCCTTTGGCGCTGACAGAGGCTTATTGTGTGCATTGCAAAGAAACTCATTCTCTTCATGACCATTCATATCATAATAAAACAAAATGAGACTGGTTGTGATCATTTGACAGTACAGTGCCCGTTTCAGGCAAAGACCCTTTCAGAATTATATCTTGTAATGAAATCCTCCTTATTAAAGAGGCACTGGATCACAAAAACAGAAACGAGGAAGACGATATCTCTGAAGCGGCTTGAAAAGGACAGACAGCTGTTATATTCCCGAAACATCAAGTCCGTTAAATAATCGAAATTGATGGATTCCGGTCAACCTGAAGTTTCCATGCAGCTTGTATTTCCATCGATGTTTGATCTGTTATAAAACAGTCCGTTGCCGGCAGGTCTGGAATTGATGCAAAATATCATATTTGGAAACGAAAATGCAAGAACATTGCCAGTTGCAGAATACCATTGAAATTGAGCCGTCTGTTATTCTGGAAGCAGATATATCCACGTGTTTTACCTATGCATCATTTCAGAATGCTATACCGGTTATTCATTCGATCATTATTAAAAATAATATTGGTGAAAATATTGAAGATTGTGTTCTTGAATTAAACTCCAGCCCCGGTTTCTTAAGGCCTAAAAGCTGGGTTATTGACAGGATAATTGCAGGGGAAAATTTTTCAGTCTCCAGCCGAAAAGTTGATTTGGATGCTGCCTATCTGGAAGGTTTGAATGAAGCTGAGAGAGGAGAGATTTATTTTCGTTTTTCCTCAAGAGGACAGATCTTGGCTGAAAAGCATTTTGCAGTCAGGCTTCTGGCACGGGATGAATGGGGCGGCGTCACAGATATGGCTCAATTGCTGCCAGCCTTTGTTATGCCCAATGATCCGGCAGTGATGAAAATATTGCATTCAGCCGCAGAACTGCTTGAGCGCTCCGGTCATCCATCAGCTATGGATGGCTATCAAAGTAATGATCCCAAACGCGCTCATTTACTGGCTGCTTCGATCTATTCTGCCATAGCCGGTTTAAACCTGCATTATGCAGAGCCTCCTGCTTCTTTCGAGAAAAGAGGACAGAAAACAAGAAAACCTTCAACCATTATGGCTGATAAATTAGCAACTTGCCTTGATACCACCTTGCTTTTTGCGGCAGCTTTGGAAGCTGCGGGACTTTACCCGATTATATTACTGTTCAAGGGCCATGCTGCTGTCGGCGTGTGGCTTACCAGGCGTAGTTTATCGGCCGGGATTATCTCTGATCCAATGGAGATTCGTAAAGAGATTGCTTTAAATGAACTTGTTGTTTTTGAAACAACGGGAGTAACCCACAGGCCTTTCATGACATGGCAGCATGCTGCTGCAAATATAAAGCCCAGACTTGATGAAAGCCGGGACACTGATTTTTCTGTCGCAATTGATGTTCAGCGTTCTCGTAGTAATGGCATCACGCCTTTAGCCTCCCATCAACCTGTAAAAAACCAAAGCGATTCTGAAGAAACTGCGGACGACAGATATTTGCCATTGCCGAATATGTCGGATTTTGAGGAATTGCCTGCTGATGTCGTTGCAGAAAAACCGGCTACGGCACAAGGACGGATAGATCGCTGGCAGAAGAAATTGCTTGACCTTACATTACGTAACCGTCTGCTGAATTTTCCTGAAACCAAAAAAACAGTACCTTTTTTTTGCCCTGATATAGGATATCTGGAAGACAGGCTCGCCAATGAGAAACTGATAAAGTTGATTTCACTTCCGGAACATAATCCGCATGGTGAACGCGATGAGGTACTTTATCGGGAAATCAAGGGGGATGATTTAAATCTGGAATTTGCAAAAGATGCCCTTCATCGTGATGAACTGGCGTCAAAACTTGCGACAAAAGAATTGCAGGCGAGACTGATTGAACTGCATCGCCAGGTGCGTCATGATTTTTCTGAGAGCGGGGCAAACACCCTGTTTCTTACCGCAGGGTTTCTACGATGGAAGAAACAGCCGCGAGATGACAGATCATATCGTGCTCCCTTGCTGCTGATACCCGTCAAGCTGGAAAGAAAAAGCGCGTCATCACCTTTCTTTCTTAAACTCCATGAGGATGAACCACGTTTCAATGCAACTTTGCTGGAATTTCTGGAACGGGATTTTGATCTACGTTTACCGCAATTCAAGGGTAATCTTCCGACTGATGAGCATGGAATAGATGTGCCCGGTCTTTTAGCTTCTGTCCGGCGTGCCGTACGGGAAAGTGCCGGTATGGAAGTTGTTGATGAAACAGCACTTTCAACTTTTTCTTTTGCCAAATTTCTGATGTGGAAGGATCTCGTTGAGAGAACAGACTCCTTGCGGAATAACAGGGTTGTAAAATATCTGATCGATACCCCGGATCAGGTATTTGATGCTTCTGACAGTCATGCCAGTGATGAACGCCAGATTGATTACGCGTTTTCTCCGTCTGATATTATCTCCATTCTCCCGGCGGATTCATCACAGATTGCGGCCAGCATGGCCGCTGCTGCGGGTCAGGATTTTGTACTGGTGGGGCCACCTGGAACCGGAAAAAGCCAGACAATTGCAAACATGATTGCGAATTGTCTGGCGGTTGGTAAAACCGTGTTGTTCGTAGCGGAGAAGACAGCGGCACTGGATGTCGTCTATCGTCGGTTGCGTGAAAACGGACTGGGTGACTATTGCCTGGAATTGCATTCCAACAAAACAGACCGGCGCCATTTTCTGGCTCAGTTGAAAAAATCATGGAAAAGTAATTCTGACTTTAAAGAGAATGACTGGATAACAGTCAACAATAAATTACGTATTCTGCGGGATCAACTGAATGCCTATGTCAATTCACTTCATAAAGTTTATTCAAATGGATTAACGCCATATGAGGCATTCGGTATTGCTTTAAGAGGGCACGAGCACCATGCTCCTTCGTTTGGCTGGCCTTCTGCTGATGCCCATGATGAAGAGAGTTTCCGTTATCTGGCAGATTTGACTGAAAGGCTTGGCAGAACATTCCAGTCTATTGAACATAGAAATGCACTGAAACTGGTGGATAAGAATGAATGGACATCTGCCTGGCAGGAAAAGCTTCTCGCATCTGCGCGCGATGTTTATTCAGATTTGAATGAAAGCCATCGAATATTTATCACTTTGCGTGATCAGTTAGGTTTGAATGATGATGGAACAGTTACATTTCATGATCTGCAAAAATTCTACCCCTTTGCACAAAATCTCGCTGATAATAGAGGCGTCGATCAGACAATCATTTTTGATCCTGACTTTGCACAAATACGTCCGGCTATAGATAAACTGCAAAATGCAATTGATGTTTATCGTAATGCCGGGGCGGGTCTGTCTGCGGTATTTGAGGAAGAAGAAATCGCCAGGGTTCCAATTGATGCTTTAGAACTGGAATGGAAAATTGCAAATGCATCATTCTGGCCCAGGCGTTGGCTGGCAAGCCGGCGGGTAAAAAAGATGCTGCAAAGTTATGCTCAAACAGGACATACCGATCCGGAAAAGGATTTACCCCTTTTACGGAAAATGCAAGGGAGTTATGCGGCAATAAAGTCCAGTAATCTTGCGGAAAAATTAACCGGTTTTGCAGGCATTCATACGGATATTGAACGTGTTAACACACATCTGGCCCAGGCTTCACAATTACGCAGCAGCCTTAACAACCTTGGCAAGGCGGCAGAAAATATAACGCGTGTTCTCCAGTCTGTATTGGCATCGCCAGCAGAAAATAACACCGTACGGCAAACAGCTGCTGCTTTTGTCAAAGCGACATCCTGTCTTTTTGCTTCGCTGAAGTGTTTCAGTGAAGTTGCAGGCATTAATCTGGTTGATTCGGCCGGAGGTGCGCTGCTCACTGATATTATGGCACAAATGACTGAAATCCGGGAATCGCGCAATCTCCTCCGTGATTGGACGTCATGGTGCCGTGTACGTCAGGAGGCGATAGCTCATAATCTGGTATCGCTGGTTCAGGATATAGAAAATGGCGCTATTGCGCCGAATGAAGCTTGTGATGCATTTAAACTGGGCTATGTGCGCTGGTGGATGCCTCTGATATTGGATGCGGATCCTGTTTTGCGGGATTTTCGTCGTTTTGCACATGAACATGCCATTCATGATTTCCGGCAAATTGATGATCTGATACGCAAGCAAGCTGCATCAAGAGTGATCAGTGGTATTTCTCATGATTTACCGGATGTTCAGGCCGTGCCGCGCAAGTCCGAACTTGGATTGCTAAGACATCAGATGGACTTGCAGAGGCCGAGCAAATCTATACGGGAAATGGTCAGCGAAATGCCAACCTGTTTTTCTAAACTGGCTCCTTGCATGTTAATGTCTCCTCTGTCGATTGCTCAATATTTTCCTCCTGACCAGACGTTATTTGATGTTGTGATTTTTGATGAGGCGTCACAGATAACGACCTGGGATGCAGTGGGTGCTATTGCACGAGGCCGCCAGACGATTATTGTCGGTGATCCGAAACAGCTTCCTCCTACGAATTTCTTTGGCCGGAATGAAGAAGACAAAGAAGTGGAGGATTATGAAAAAGACCTTGAAAGCATTCTGGATGAAGCAAAAAATTCAGGTATCCCTGTCAGGGATCTGCGGTGGCATTACCGCAGTCGGAATGAATCATTGATCGCTTTTTCAAATCATCATTATTACCAGAACAGATTGGTTACTTTTCCATCTCCAGTCGTTGATGATCGAGCTGTTTCACTGTGCTTCGTGGCGGATGGAACTTATGACCGGGGTAAAAGCCGCACCAATCGTATTGAAGCTTTTGCAGTAGCGGGTAAAGCTGTTCAACTTATGACTGAATGGCTTGAAAAGCCGGAAACCGAACGGCTCACTCTGGGCATTATTACATTCAATGCACAACAGCAGTCTCTTATTCAGGATATTCTGGATCAGAAATGCCAGGAAAATCCGCAGTTGGAATGGTTTTTCTCTGAAGAGCGCATAGAACCGGCAATAGTCAAGAATCTGGAAAATGTGCAAGGCGATGAACGTGATTTTATTTTGTTCTCAATTACCTTTGCGCCGGATGCATCCGGAAAGCGAACCATGGACTTTGGCGCTTTGAACAGGGATGGCGGAGAACGGCGGCTTAATGTCGCCGTTACCCGTGCCCGTCAGGAACTTGTTGTTTTTTCCGGGTTCACAGCAGATCAGATTGATACAGACCGCACCAGGGCCAAAGGTGTTCATGACCTTAAAACCTTTCTGGATTTTGCCAATCGGGGTGCAATAGCTCTGCCGGCGGTGCAGCAGGGTTCACTGGGAGGTTTTGACTCACCTTTTGAAGAAGCAGTTGCTTCAGAGCTTGAGCATTTGGGGTGGCAGGTTGTGCCGCAGGTCGGAATATCGGGATTCCGTATTGATCTTGGTGTTAAGCATCCTGATTTTGCCGGAGCTTATCTTGCAGGTGTGGAATGTGACGGTGCAACCTACCACAGTTCGGCAACGGCCCGTGACAGAGACAAGATACGCGAACAGGTGTTGGTAGGACTTGGCTGGAATATTGTGCGAATATGGTCAACGGACTGGTGGTTTGACACCAGAGGAGCTGTCGAAAGATTACATAATGAACTCAATATGCTGCTTGAGCAAAGCCGGTGTGATAATCTGATAATGCCTCCATATCAGAATGAGAAAAATTTGAACCCGGCGCAGTCGAATGCAACAGGCTGAAATTGCCTAAATTATTATGTATTTAATAGAACGGATATTCCACTTGAGCTACTTTGAAATGACGCTCGAATAAAAGTCTGTACTTTCATTGAGCACAGAACCGATGTCTGGAATTTGTCCCTATACCAGATTGCCACGCTTGCAGTTTCAGTTGCATCAATATCTGGTTGCTGTAAAAATTAAACTGTAACATTAGATTTTACATATAAAAGTACTTCTTTTATGTGCTCAAATATAAATAATTCAAAATATTTCATTACGAAATTAGTACTGAAAAAGAAATATCTAACAATAATCTTAATCCTGCCTGGATATTTTCATATACTTTCCTGTTAACACCGGAATTTCCTGAAAAAATGAATAATACGATAGTTTAAAAAACATATATATATTTCATTAAGCTTTTATAAAGGATTATCCCCCATTGAAAATCAAAGGGGGATAATCCTTCACAGAGAAACCTTAAACATGTCCGGCGCGTCCGATCAGGCCTTCCTGAGGAGGGTAGTGTTCGCACTTTGCAGGTAACTGACAAGCAGTATGGACGGATGGAACTTATGCTTGGCTTTGCGCCAAGAACTGAACGATTCGCTTCAACTCAAATGATTTTGCTATGATTTTCATGTTATTAAAACATGAAAATCATAGCAATTTTAATCGGTTACCGCGATGGGAATCTACCATAGGCAAATCGGTAGGGAAACCACGGCAAACACAGCAACGTATCGAAAATGACCTCAGGCCTTAAAGGTCAGGCTGAAGACGGGAAGCTTTGAACGGATCTCTGAAAAAAGAACCTGGGCTGGATGTAGATTTTCTTTAAAGTTTTCAGAAAAAACTTGTGATGAAATGCAGAATGGAAAATTACTTGTATCAGACAGCGTATATGTGCTGATATGAAGTGTCAGTATTGAGGGGAGAGTGGCATGATCAAAATATTGCATACGGCAGATATTCATCTTGATTCTCCGCTTGGCACATTGGCTTTGCGTGATGAAAATCTTCGGCAGAAGGTACAGACCGCAACACGCAGTGCTTTTCAAAAAATCATTGATCTGGCGCTGGCAGAAAATGTCAGGGCTTTGCTGATTTCCGGCGATCTTTATGATGGCACACAACGCAGTGCCACAACAGCAGCTTTTTTAAGAGAGCAGTTGAACCGTCTGCGAGAGAAGAATATTGCGGTATTTTATATCAAGGGCAATCATGATGCAGAAAATCCGATAACCGGAAATGTGAATCTGCCGGATAATGTCAGGGTTTTCAGCGAGCGGGGAGAGAAAGTTCAGATTGAGGGAACGGATATCTTTGTTCATGGCGTAAGTTTTTCAGGGAAGCATGCGCCGGACAGTCTGCTGGATAAATTCCAGGCACCGGAACCGGGAAGTGTGAATATTGCCATGCTGCATACGTCTCTTGCCGGATCGGCCGGGCATGACAATTATGCCCCTTGTTCTGTTAATGATCTGACAGACATGGGCTTTGATTACTGGGCGCTGGGCCATGTGCACAAAAGGCGGGTGTATAGTCAATCACCCTTTATTGTCATGCCCGGTATCCCGCAAGGGCGTGATATCGGTGAAGCCGGGGCAAAATCCGTAACATTGCTGACGGTAGATAACGGGAGGATTTCGATCGAGGAGCGCCATTCTGCACAAGTGGAGTTTCACAGACGGGAAGTTGATCTGACCGGGGCGGATAGTGAGGACGATGTAAGACAGAGAATTGGTGCCGGACTTCTTGATGCTGTCCGTGGGTTATGTTCTGAAAACGGGATTTTTCGGGTTACGCTCACGGGAAAAACACCTCTTCACTGGCTGTTGCTCCGTGATCGCGATACTTGGGAAGAAACGGTTCACCGCATGGCTGAAGATATCGGCCGTCTCTGGATTGAGAAACTTGATTTCCATCTTGAAAAACAATCACTTGACCAGGCCGATGCAGGGGCGGTTGGCGAACTGGCCGCCATGATGCGGGATATTTTTCAGGAAGAGGGGTTTCAAGTTCAGGCATTGGCCGGAATGGATGATGTCATAAGACAACTGCCGAAAAGTGAGCGTGATAAATTATTGCCGGATGAAGCAAGCAGGCTTTCTTTGACAGACACACTGGCTCAAAGCGGCATGCAGCACATTGTAGTGCGTATGAAAGGGGCAGGGCAATGATTCGCATACGGACTTTAACGTTGAACCGCTTTGGCCATTTTAATGAAAAAAGTTTTGATTTCGGGGAATATGATGCATCAAGGCCGGATTTTCATATTATTTATGGCCCGAATGAAGCAGGCAAGACAACGATAATGAAAGCTTATCTGCGGCTGCTTTATGGTATTGGCAAAAAAGAAAAATATGCTTTCCGGCATGACCGTAAAAATCTTAAGGTTTCCGGTACATTTGATATTGAGGGTAAAAGCCGTTTTTTTTCACGTCTGCCCAGAGGGCATGATTCCGTTCTGCAGGATGACAACGGGCAGGTTTTGCCTGAAACAAGTCTGCAATTGCATTTGGGCGGTTTGAGTGAAGCAGACTACGAAAACTTTCTTTGCCTTGATGATGAAAGCATTGAAAAAGGCGGACAGGAAATCATCGAAAGCAAAGGCGATATTGGCCGCCTGCTGTTTTCGGCTGCTGCCGGGATCAGCGATCTTTCCAGTGTTCTGGAAAATGTGAAACAGAAAGCCAGGGAACTTTTCCATAAAGGGAGCGGTAAAACAGAATTTGCCAGGTTACGGAAAGAGCGTGAAGATATTGAGGACAAGATCAAGAAACTGGATATATCTGCCTTCACCTACAGGAAACTGAAACATGAGGCAGAGATAGCACTTGAGAAAGAACACCGTATAAAAGATGAAAAAACGGCGCTCTATGTAAAGCGCGTCTGTCTTGAAGCCAGGCTGACGGCGCTGCCTCAGCTTCAGGAACTGGACAGGATTGAAAAGGAAATTGCTCCCTTTTCTTCATGGCCGGAGCATGTGGATATCAATTCTGAATCTTTAGTCAAGATGTTGGGAAGACAAACAACGGCAACCGGGAATGTTGAGCGGTTGCTGAAAAAGATTGATGATTTACGCAAGGAAATCGGCCTGCTTAGGGTTGACTTCAATCATCTTGCCCTTGCCAAGGAATTACAGGATCAGGATATTGCTGATTTAAGAGAACGCTATAACGGGGCTGAACGCGATCTTGCCCGCCGCAGGAACGAACTTTCTGATGAAATTGAAGAGATGCAGCGTGTCACGCGTGATCTGGGCGCTGAGGAGGGGAGCAATCCGCGGTGTTTTGTATTGCCGGAGAAGCGTTTGCATGAACTTGAAAAATTGCGGGAGAAACTGATTGACGCAGAGCGGCGGGTTGAGAATGAACAATGCGAAATCAACAAGCTTGCTGATGCAATTACTCGGAAGCAGGAAGAATATAACGCTCTGGAAAATACATCATCCGGGCCGGATTTGGCAGAAATTCTGAAACGGTTCGACAGTGATGATCTGTCCATGCGTTATGCCGAGGCTGATAGTGCCGTAAAGAATGCAAGGCGGCAATTTGAACAGGCTTTGAATGCACTTTCGGTTAAAGGACAGATATTCGAAGCTGTGCCGGTCAGCCTGCTGACTTCACAGGAGGCAAGCCGGTTAGCGGGAAACAGGCAAGAGATCAGCACAAAATATGACAGTCTCAAAGATGAGCATGAAAAGCAGAAGGAAGAACTGGTAAAACTGGAAGCGCAGATCACCTTGAGAAAACAGGGAAGCTGTTTGATTGATGATACGCAGGCGCAGGCTGAAAAGGCTGAACGTGATAAATACTGGGCAGAGCATAAACGGGAGATGTCCGCTGCCAGCGCAGATATTTTTCAACAGGCAATGCAACGATTTGACACGGTGCAGGATGCGCGCTTGTCTACGGCAAAAGACCTTGGAGAATTGCGCCAGCTTGAACAGCGTCATGCTGATATTTCGATTGAACTGGAAAGACGGGCTGAAAAGCTGCAAGGACTTGCCGCAGATAAGCGGAAAATTAAGCAGGAACTGACTGAGGCTGCTGAAAAGGCCGGATTAAAGCAAGGTTTGTCAGAAGAAGCGTTTGCGGGCTGGTTGCAAAAAGTTGAAAATGTGGCAGTTCTTGAACAGGAACTGCAACGTGCAGGAAGAGAACATGAAGCGGTTTTTGCACAAGCCGATAAATTAAAAGATATTCTCAGTCAGCATATAAAGCGCGATACTCCTGCTTTTAAAACACTGCTTGCAGAAGCAAGAAAGCTGGAAGAAAAGCAGAGAGAACAGCAGGAATCCCGTCGTGCAGCGGGTGAATTCCTGAGGCGGTCTGAAGCTGACAGACAAATGCGCAGCGCAACCCTTGATGGTTTGGAAGAGCAGGCAGAGGCAGCCCGTCATGACTGGAAGGCGATGGTTGCTGAAGTCTTTTCCGGTCAGATTGTTGATCAGCATCTGAAAAGTGATTTATCACCTTTGCGCACACTGCGGGAGCATGAAAAGACCTGCGCAGGGCTTGAAAAGCAGATTAAAGGAATGGAAGCTGATCAGCAGCAGTTTAAACAGAAAGTTACAGACATTGCCGCCCGCCATAATATTGCTGTTACAGATAATTATTCAGAATTGCATGATGATATGAAGACGCTGGCCGCTAATGCCCAAAAAGCAAAAGACGACAGGGCTAAGTTAAAAGCGGATCTGGAAGCTCACGAAAAAGAGCAGAAAAAAGCTACTGAAGAATTAGAAGATATTCAGGCACAGGTGCGCGAATTGGGGAAGATTTTTCCGCCAGACGTTGCAAAAGAGACTTTGGAGGAATTGCGTCAGGCCGTTTCCCGGGCAAAGGAGGTTCTTGCGAAAAGACAGCGTGTGCGGGAACTGGAAAATGCCTTGATAACAGGTCTGGGAATGCCGACGCTGGAGGAAATCCGCGATGTGCTCTCTTCACAGTCTCAGACAGGTTTGCAGGCAGAACAGGCGGAAACAGAGTCAAATCTTGAAAAAACGGAAGAGGATTATGATGCCGCAAAAGAGGAGCGGATAAAGGCGGAGCGTGAAGTTTATGCTGTTACGGGTGGTTCTGATGTTGCGGAACTGGTAGAGCGCAGGAAAACCATTGAACTTGAAATGCGGGAAACAGCATTGTATCACCTTGAGCTTGATCTGGGATATCAACTTGCAGAAGAAGCGATCCGGCGTTACCGTGACAAACACCGCAGCGGTATGATGCAGGCAACCGAACAAGCCTTTTCCGAACTCACTAACAGGGCTTATATACGGTTACACACACAACTGGATGGGGGCAGGGAAATCCTGATTGCCGAGGATGCCGAAGGGTGGAAAAAACAGGCGGAAGATATGTCGAAGGGTACGAGATTCCAGCTTTATCTTGCCCTGCGGGCTGCTGCTTATGAGCAATTGGCTGAACAGGGAAAGTGTCTGCCTTTTTTCTGTGATGATATTTTTGAAACGTTTGATGAAGAGCGTACCCGCGCAGCCTGCCGTCTTATGAAACGTATCGGGAACAGAGGGCAGGCAATTTATCTCACGCATCATCACCATGTCGTGGATATTGCCGGGGAAGTATGTGGAAATGGCGTAAATATTCATTATATTCAATGATATATCATAAAAATGGTCATTTGATTTTTCTTGTCTGTCTCTGTTAACGGTAATGCAGCCGGGGCTGGATAATTACGTGATCGGGTGTTGTCCAGGGTCAAGGCATGTAAGGGCGGGTGGTTGTGGCCTGCCTTTTTTACGCTCATGGCAATGTGTCAAGCACCGCGTGAAATGGGAAAACGCTGTTATATTCCTGAAACGTCAGGTCCGTTAAAACAGTCGGAATTGATGGATTCCGGTCAGCCTGAAGTTTCCATACAGCCTGTATCTCCATTGATGTTTGACCTGTTATGAAACAGCCCTGTTACGGGCAGGTCTGAAATTGATACAAAATGCAGAAGCATTGCCAGCCCCGGAAGCTTGCTACAGGCAAACCGGCAGAGAAAGCACGGCTCAATTCCCTGTAGAATATCTTCAATCTGGCGAAAGTATAGGGGATATTGTTAATTGCCTGTCCGGCGGCCGGCGACAAGATCGGTTTTTATGTCGGTTGTACCTGTCAGGCGGGCTTTATAAACCTCATAATTTTCCATGACTCGTTGCACGTAATTGCGCGTCTCTGTGTAAGGTATCCGCTCAATCCAATCGACAACATCATCAATAGGCCGTCCGCGCGGATCACCGTAGCGCACGACCCATTCATTGGCATGGCGTGGGCCTGCATTATATCCGATAAAGGTCAGGATATAGGATCCGTTAAACTTTTTCAGTTGTTCACCAAGGAAATGTGCTCCAAGTGTTGCATTATAGCTGGCGTCGCTTGAAAGTTTTTCTATGGAGTATGCCATGCCATGCCGTGATGCGATGGCCTTGGCTGTCTCCGGCAGCAGTTGCAGTATGCCGCGTGCATCGGCACTTGATACCGCCGTAGGGTTGAACTCGCTCTCCTGCCGGGCAATTGCATAGGCAAGAGCTTTACCGGTCACGGCAATATTGGCTGAAGCCGGAATGGCACCGAGAGGGTGAGAGAGAGAGCCGACATAAAGACCGCGCTGAACAGCCTTTTTGCCGATTCTCAGACTGGTGTGATAGTCATTGCTGTGCTCGGCCATAACAGCAAGCAGGGCCAGTTCTCCGGGGCTTTTAAGCTGTTCTGCAAGTTCATGGTAAAGAAGCATGGCTTCTTTCCTGTAACCGGCAGCTTCAAGGCGCCTGATTGCCTTGACAGGTTCGCGTGTGTTAAAGTGTTCACGATCTTTTGCGGTTGGACGGGGATAAGTGATTTCCAGCTTTTTTTCACCCAATCGGGAAGCGGCAAGCTGGCCATAAAATGTGGCGCCATAATGGGCAGCACGCTGAAAATAGGCATGGGCTTTGTCTTTTTCATGCAGGGTTTCGATTGTCCGCCCCACCCAGTAAAATCCCCGCGCGGCAGAAACCGGATGTGAGGAAAGTCTGGCAATGCGCGAAAAGTGTTGTAAGGCCATTTTGGGATTTTTCAGAAAACGCAATGCATACCAGCCGGCGTGAAATTCAGCATCGGCGACCATGGGCGGACTTTCAGCCATGTGTATAACGGCAAGCCGGTAGGCAAGTTCCGGGTTGCCGATGTCGAGCATTTCGCGTGAAAGAACCCGCCGCTCGACCCACCATGCATCAGGGTCTGTCAGGGAAGCGCTATCTCTGGGTGCGTTGAGCATGAGTTTGGCTGCTTCCGCATATTTGCCGGTACGGCGCAGATACTGGATGCGGGCAAAGGTATAGATCGGCTGCTTTTTCCAGGCTGCATCAACTGTATCGAGTTTTTGTCCGGCATCGGCATTTTTGCGCGTAACGGCGGCGAACCCCTCGTAAAGTGAAGTTGCTTCGGCAAGCTGCGCAATACGTTGGGCAGAATTTAGCCGGGTGGCGTAAAGCATGGTCTGCAACCGCATCTGGTAATCGCTTTTTGTCAAGGCAGGGCCAGCTTTATCAATAACAAGCTGTTCTTCACGTGCATCCAGTTTTGCTTTATGCCACCACGGAGCGATTATGGCGCGCGCCCGGTTATTTTGTCCGCTCTGGATAAGAGCTGCCCCCAGAATTGCCATGCCATCAGCTGTTGCGGGCTTTCTGTTGGCGAAAAGCGCGATAATTTCCTGTGGTGAATTGTCTTCCCGGGCAAGAGCACGTTCAAAGTTGCGGCGTATGATGGATTGGCCGGGCCAGTGTTTCAGTTCATCTATTGCTTTCTGGAATTGAACGCTTGGAATTTCTTTTATATCGGATACAGCAATGGCCCATGTCAGGGTATTGCGATCAAGTGAGTTGACAGGCATTGTATCCCGCAACGCAGCGGCGCGGTCTATCTGCTTGTTATAAAGGGCATCAAGCCCGGTTTTAAGTCCTGCCGAAAGGATGCTGTTACCAGGGTGGATCATGTCTGTAGCCGGAATACTGCTGTCACTGAAGGGATTTGCAACCGGCTTGGGGATTGCCATAAAAGGGTGTACAAGAGGTATCGGGCCTGTTGGTGGCAGGCTGACGCTATTTGCCCAGGAAGCAGGGCAGAGGGAAAATATCCCCACGGCAAGAACCATACGGTAAAAAATCAGGTGGCGAATGTTCCCAGGCATTTTTTCATCCGTTTTTTTTGAACTGAAAATATCGGCCAAGCGTAAATGCTTTGTTAATTCCTGACAGGTACTGTATTCGTTTATACTCAATAACGGATGATTGATAAACCCGTATGCCTGAAATACTTCATGTTCTTCTTCCATTTAATATCAATTGGCATCTTGCCTGAATTTGATGGCAGGGCTATGTTTTGAGTTGCTTTGGAAATGGCAGAAGATATATTATCAGGAAATATTGTATGGAGTTGATTTATGCTTAAGGGAGCTTTAACCGCCCTCATCACCCCATTCTCTGATACGGGAAGTATTGATGAAAAAGCGTTCCGCAACCTTATCGAATGGCAGATAAAGGAAGGTATTCACGGTCTGGTTCCTGCTGGCACTACGGGTGAATCTCCTGCTCTCAGCCATGATGAGCATAAGCGTTTGATTGAAATTTGCGTTGAGCAGGTTAACGGGCGCGTTCCTGTCGTTGCCGGGGCAGGTTCAAACAGTACAAGCGAGGCGATTGAACTTGCCCGGCATGCCGGGCAGGCCGGTGCAGATGCTGTGCTGCTTGTGACCCCTTATTACAATAAACCGGATCAACGTGGTCTTTACGCACATTTTGCTGCTGTTGCCGAGGCAATCTTGCTGCCGATTGTTATCTATAATATTCCGGGGCGGTCAGTTATTGATATGTTGCCGGAAACAATGGGAAAACTGGCAGGGAATTTCAGGAATATCATTGCAGTCAAGGATGCGACAGGCCGGGTTGAGCGCGTATCGGAACAGCGTCTTGCCTGCGGGGAGGAATTTATTCAGCTTTCCGGTGAAGATGCAACTGCACTGGGATTTAGTGCGCATGGTGGAAGAGGCTGCATTTCGGTAACATCAAACGTTGCGCCGCGCTTGTGTGCTGAATTTCAAAGTGCCTGCCTGAAGGGAGATTTTTCTTCTGCTCTTGCTATTCATGAGAGACTGATGCCCCTTCACAAGGCGCTTTTTATTGAACCTAATCCGGCTGGTATCAAATATGCGGTCGCCAGGCTCGGGTTTTGCAATCCATCGTTGCGTTTACCACTGGTTGAGATTGAGTCCGCCACAGCAAAGCAGATCGATGGGGCGCTTATCAATGCCGGGTTGCTTCATTCCTGAAAATGCAACAGACAAGCTGACGTATGAACAAGCAGAAAAACAAGCCGATCCGCAAACTTTTGGCTGAAAACCGGAAGGCGCGTTACAATTACGAGATTATCAATACGCTGGAGGCGGGTTTGGTGCTGCAAGGCACTGAGGTCAAGTCTTTGCGCACCAGTCATGCCAATATTGCGGAAAGCTATGCAAGTTTTGAAAATGGCGAACTCTGGCTTATTAATTCCTATATTCCTGAATATGGACAAGGAAACCGCTTTAACCACGAACCGCGGCGGCTGCGTAAACTGCTTGTCAACAGCAAGGAAATGGCCCGGCTCTTCAATGCGGTTTCACGCGATGGCATGGCTATTGTGCCTTTGCGGCTTTATTTCAATGCGCGCGGGCTGGCAAAGCTTGAAATTGCCCTTGCCCGAGGTAAAAAAATGCACGACAAACGGGAAACAGAAAAGAAGCGGGACTGGAACCGCGAAAAAGCGCGGCTTTTACGTGAACGCAGCTGATTACCGGTTGTCTGCTCAGTGCGGCAGGTTTCTCTTTTCAGGAGAAGCAGAAAGCGTTTTTGCAGGAAAAAAACAATCCGCCCGAAATGCGACCCGGTAAAGATCCGGATCATGTCCGGTTCAATCAGTTAAACCGGACATGACACGGCAGGTCATATTCCGTCAAGATAATCACGCGCTGCCCGGAAAACATCTCGAAACATATCATCCGTCAAAACGCCGGTATTCGTGTTGTAACGTGAGCAATGATAGCTTGAGAAGATGCGTAAATGACCAATGTTTGTCTGGCGGCCATGACCGAAAGGATGGCGTGAAACCGGCTTTCCCAAAGCCCTGACTGTTGATTGATGTGCGATTGAGCCAAGAGTGATGACAGCATGCAGTTCCGGCAGGTTTTGCAGCAGAGGAGCAAAAAAACGGCGGCAGTTGTTAATTTCCTGGCCAACAGGCTTGTTTTGCGGTGGCACACAGCGAACGGCATTGATAATTGCTGTCCCGATCAACTCAAGGCTGTCATCGGGGCGCGCTTCAAACACGCCACGGGCAAAGCCGAATTCTTTCAGCGTTGCATAAAGCAAATTACCCGCATGATCGCCAGTGAAAGGCCGGCCTGTGCGGTTGGCGCCACGTAAGCCGGGTGCAAGCCCGATGATGAGAAGACGGGTTGTCTGTGCGCCTTCTGCCGGAAAAAATGGCGCAACCGGAGCATTATTCCATAAAGGCTCTGTATGGCGCCATTCTTGCAGGAAATCATGCAAACGTGGACACAGCAGGCAATCCCGTGGCGGTTCAGAGTAGGATTCAACGTCAGATAACAGCATTAATAATCATCACTATCGTCATAAAATTCCGGCATCAGAGGGGTAGAGCGTTCGTTTGGTGCGCGCCCTACCTCGTTTTTCAGTGAAACGAGGTCAATAAAATGATCAGCCTGACGGCGCAGATCATCCGAAATCATTGCCGGCTGTGTTGACAGTGTCGAGACAACGCTTACCTTGCGGCCTTTGCGCTGAAGAGCTTCAACCAGGGAGCGAAAATCTCCATCGCCGGAAAAAATCACAAAGTGATCAACCGTATCAGAAAGTTCCATGGCGTCAATGGTCAGCTCTATATCCATATTACCCTTGACCTTGCGCCGCCCGCTGGCATCGGTGAATTCCTTGGCCGCTTTTGTGATGACCCGGTAGCCGTTGTAGTCCAGCCAGTCAATCAGGGGGCGAATTGACGAATACTCCTGATCTTCTACGAGTGCAGTATAGTAATATGCACGTAAAAGATAGCCGCGTTTTTGAAAAGCTTTAAGAAGTTTTCTGTAATCAATATCAAATCCCAGTGTTTTCGATGCAGCGTAAAGATTAGCTCCATCAATAAATAGGGAAATTTTTTCACGAGGATCGAACATAATATAAGCCGTTACCAAAATATTCTTTGCAAATAATATAATGCAAAAACAAGTTGAAGAATTGTTTCTAATTTAATTCACAGCTGCCTTCTTGCCAAGGTGTGGCAGGATGAAAATTAACATCTTATCCTGGTTTTTCTTGTTTTTCGGGAAAAAAACGATTATGTATCCGTTTTGTTTACGAAATCGTCAAAGATTTAAAGGAAAGGGGCGCTCATGGCCCGCGTCACGGTAGAAGATTGTATAGATAAGGTTGAGAACCGCTTTGAGCTGGTGCTGCTGGCCGGTCATCGTGCACGTCAGATATCGCAGGGGGCGCAGATTACGATTGATCGTGATAATGACAAAAATCCTGTTATTGCACTGCGTGAAATTGCGGATGAGGCGCTTTCTCCTGCTGATCTGAAGGAAGATCTTATTCATTCGTTGCAGAAGCATGTGGAAGTTGATGAGCCGGAAGTTTCGCCTGAGCTTATCACCGCCGATGCGGCGCTTGCCGAGACAGTTGATTTGGAATTCGGTATGGAAGAGGGGCGGGGTGATGATCACGCTGTTTCGTTTGACCAGATGTCGGAGGAAGATCTTCTTGCCGGTATTGAAGGTCTTGTTGCCCCGGAAAAGAACGACGATTATTAAACACGGGCAGCAGCTGTCGCCTGGTATGTGTCTAGCGCAGGGCGGCCCCTTTCCGTGGTGAGCTTTCATGTTATAACGGGTGTTTATGATTGATTTCCTGATATTGGCATGCACGGGTTTGGGTTTGATTGTTGGAGAAATTGCGCATGATGCGTCAGTATGAGCTTGTTGAACGTGTGCAACGTTACAAGTCTGACGTTAATGAAGCGCTGCTGAACAAGGCATATGTTTACGCTATGCGGAAACATGGCTCGCAGAAGCGGGCCTCCGGCGATCCTTATTTTTCTCATCCTCTGGAAGTTGCTGCTATTTTGACGGATATGCATCTTGATGAGGCAACAATTGCTGTTGCCCTCCTGCATGATACTATTGAGGACACATCAGCAACACGTGATGAAATTGACCAGCTTTTCGGTTCGGAAATCGGCCATCTGGTTGAAGGATTGACAAAGCTTAAGAAACTTGACCTTGTTTCAAAAAAGGCTGTACAGGCGGAAAATCTGCGTAAATTGCTGATTGCCATTTCGCAGGATGTGCGGGTGCTGCTCGTTAAACTGGCGGACAGATTGCACAATATGCGTACGCTTGATGTCATGCGTGAAGACAAGCGCCGCCGTATTGCTGAAGAAACGATGGATATTTATGCGCCGCTTGCCGGGCGGATGGGGATGCAGGATGTGCGTGAGGAACTGGAAGACCTGGCGTTTTGCTATATCAGTCCGGAAGCTTGGCGGGCAGTGAAGGACAGGTTGGCTGATCTTCTCAAGCGCAATACAGATTTGCTGGCGACAATCAAGAAAGATTTGACATCGCTTTTTGCCGGGCACGGCATCACTGCGCATGTTACAAGCCGCCAGAAAAAGGCGTGGTCGGTTTTCCGCAAAATGGAAACAAAAGCGCTGTCTTTTGAACAGCTGTCGGATATTTTCGGTTTTCGGGTTATTGTTGATACGGTCACGGATTGTTATCGGGTGCTTGGTGTTATTCATACGACATGGCCGGTGGTGCCCGGCCGCTTCAAGGATTATATTTCCATTCCGAAGCAGAATGACTACCGTTCTCTTCATACTACCATTGTCGGGCTGTCGCGTCAGCGGGTGGAGTTGCAGATTCGCACGCGTGAGATGGATGAAGTTGCTGAATATGGTGTTGCTGCCCATTCGATCTACAAGGATTGCGTGTCCGTTGCTTCATCGCGGGAACTGTCAAATGAAACCAGTGCCTATGCATGGCTAAGGCAGACTATTCAAGCTTTGTCGGAAGGGGATAATCCAGAGGAATTTCTGGAGCATACCAAGCTTGAATTATTTCGGGATCAGGTTTTCTGTTTTACTCCGAAGGGGCGTCTGATTGCGCTTCCCAGCAAGGCGACGCCGATTGATTTTGCCTACGCCGTTCATACTGATATTGGCGATTCCTGTATAGGTGTCAAAATCAATGGCCGTATAATGCCGCTTATGACTCGACTGAAAAATGGTGATGAGGTGGAGATTATCTGTTCGCGTGCGCAGGTTCCCCCTGCCGCCTGGGAGTCTTTTGTCGTGACAGGCAAAGCCCGTCTGGCTATCAGGCGTGCTACGCGCTTGGCTGTCCGCAAGCAGTATTCCGGGCTTGGCCAGCGTATTCTGGAGCGGGCTTTTGAGCGGGCCGGCAAAAATTTTTTCAAGGATGATCTGAAGCCGGTTCTGTCCAGGCTTGGCCGCAAGGATGTTGACGATGTTCTGGCTTCTGTCGGGCGGGGTGAACTGCCTTCAGGCGATGTTGTCAAGGCTGTTCACCCGGATTATCAGAATGTCCGCCCGGTGCATAAGGCTCAGATGAGGCCGGGTGAGGAGGGCTGGTTCAACATTCAGAATGCTTCCGGCATGATCTTCAAGGTGCCGAAAGGCGGGCCGGGAGGTAAGGTTCAGGACAGTGCTGCCAGGGCGGTGGCGGAAGGAGCGGGTTCTGGCCGGGCATTGCCGATCCGTGGCATTGGCGGGGATATGCCTGTGCGGTTTTCGCCCGAAGGGGCCGTTCCCGGTGATCGTATTGTTGGCATCCTGCAACCGGGGGCGGGAATTGTTGTCTATCCCATTCAATCACCGGCTTTGGCGGCATATGATGATCAGCCGGAACGCTGGATTGATGTCCGCTGGGATATTGATGCGGAAATGGATGAGCGTTTTTCCACGCGGATCAGTGTTATTGCCATTAATTCTCCCGGTTCTCTGGCTGAAGTGTCACGGATTATTGCCGGTAATGATGCCAATATTCAAAATCTTTCCATGGTGCGGACAGCACCTGACTTTACAGAAATGATTATTGATCTTGAAGTCCGGGATCTCAAGCATCTCAATCGGATTATTTCCCGGTTGAAAGAGATCAAACTGGTTAGTGATGCGCACAGGATCAATGCCTGATGAGAAAAGTGCAAAGGATAAGATATGAAAACTGAGGATGTTCTTAATATTTTCCGGCAGGCAGGTGCAATTCTCGAAGGGCATTTTATTCTGACTTCAGGCAGGCGTAGTGCGACTTATATGCAAAAAGCGCATGTTTTTATGCATGCGGACCTGACAGAGAGATTGTGTCGTGCTCTTGCTGACAAGATTCGCACCGGGATTGCGGGAAATATTGATTATGTAGTGGGGCCGGCAATTGGCGGCCTTATCCCGGCTTATGAGACATCGCGGCATCTTCATGTGCCCGCGGTCTGGGTTGAACGAGAAAATGGCATATTCAGGCTGCGGCGCTTTGATATTGAAAAAGGCGCTCGTGTCGTTATTGTGGAAGATATTGTGACGACGGGGCTTTCCATCCGTGAAACTGTGCAATCCATGCGTGAGGCAGAAGCAGAGGTTGTTGCCGCGGCCTGTATTATTGACCGTTCCGGCGGTAAGGTTGATGTCGGCGTACCTTTAATTGCGCTGGCTGAATATGAAGTGCCTTCTTATGAAGCGGATTCGTTGCCGGCAGCGCTTGCAGCACTTCCTCCTGTCAAACCGGGCAGCCGCAATTTTTGATAGAAAATGGTATTTCGGATTATGTGGCTGCCTGTATTTGAATTACACTATATAATATTCTGATATAGTGGATGTCGTCCGGAGTCCTGAAAAGGGCAGGCGTTCACAGATGTTTCGGGGATTACGTTAATGGATGATAGCAGCAAAATATCTTGTCAGACTTTTATGTCAAAATTTCCGGAAGGGCTTATCAGCAGAACAAATCCCAAAAATGCTGTATGTGGTAATTGTTCAGCTGGTGATCTGGCAATTTGTGCCTCACTTGATGATAAAATGTTTGCCGAACTCAATCGTATCAGGGTAGAAAAAATTATCAGCACCAATGAGGTTTTGTTTGAAGAAGGGAGCGAGAGAAAGTTCGTCTATACTTTACGGGAAGGAATGCTGCGGCTTTTCACTTCATTGCCGGATGGACGTCGTCAGATTTCCGTTTTTCTGATTCCCGGGGATTTTCTTGGGCTGATAGATGACAGGTGCCACACCCAGACTGTCGAAGCAGTTGTTGCATCCAGGCTTTGCTGTTTTCGGAAAGACGCTTTGAGCGAAGTTATGGAAAAATATCCTGAAATATATCATCGTCTGCTTTACATGATGCGCGAGTCGCTCAGATATGCGTGGGAAAACCAGTTTCTTCTGGGGCGGATGACACCCCTTGAAAAGGTGGCGCGTTTTCTTGTTATTTGTATCCGGCAAGCCAGAAAAACCGGTTTTCCGGATAATCCGGTGCATTTTGCCATGAACCGGAGGGATATTGCTGATTATCTTGGCCTTACGGTTGAGACAGTAAGCCGCAGTTTTTCCAGGTTGAAAGCACAGGGGATTATCCGGTTTATTGAAACCAATCTTGTTTATATCATCAATATAAGTGCTTTGTGTTTTGCCGCCAGCATGGGTGATGAGTATAACTGAAACCTCTGCAACAAGGGCCAGGTAATGCCGGTAGTGAAAACAAGTGTCTTGAAGGCGGCGTTTTTTCAGTATGGTGAGAGAGGAGGCATTCGCTGGAATCTGATTATGACAAGGCAAAAGGTTGATTGCTGTTATGAATAAGGAAACACTGTTGCGCTATGCGGCATTGGCTGTTCCCCGTTATACATCTTACCCGACATCTGCGGATTTTGTTTCTGTCAGTGATGACATACGTATCAGCTGGCTTCAGGCAATTAAAGCTGATCAGCCGGTTTCTCTTTATCTTCACATTCCTTATTGTTCTGTGCTTTGCCATTATTGTGGCTGCTTTACCAAAGCTGTACGCCACAGGGATGTCATTGACAGCTATACGGATATTATTGTCCGGGATATCCGTTTGCAGGCATCGTATCTCGGCAGCCGGCTGCGGGTTGTTCATCTGCATTGGGGGGGGGGGACACCGTCAATCCTGTCGGGTAAAAACTTTAACAGGATTATGGCTGCGCTTTGTGATGCTTTTATTTTTGATCCGGTTGCAGAACACGCAATTGAGCTTGATCCGCGCACTGTTCATGATGAGCTTGCGGCGTTTTTGTCCGGTATTGGCGTAAACCGGGCAAGTCTGGGGGTGCAGGATATAAATCCGGTGGTACAAAAGGCTATCGGGCGGATACAGCCGGTTATTGATGTTGAGCGGGCAGTCAGCGGTTTGCGTAAGGCCGGTATAGCACGTATTAATTTTGATCTGATCTACGGTCTTCCTTTGCAGACGCAGCAATCCCTGCGTGAGACATGTGAAACGGTCGCGGCTTTTCAGCCGGATCGGGTTGCATGTTATGGCTATGCGCATTTGCCCGGGAGGCGTGCCAACCAGAGGCTGATTGACAGTTCACTTTTGCCGGGTGCTTTTGAGCGTTTCAGCCAGGCCGGGGCTGTTGCCGACAGTCTTTGCCGGCTTGGCTATGAGGCTGTCGGGATTGATCATTTCGCCCGGCCTGATGATCCGATGGCTGTTGCCATGCATGAAAAAAGGCTTCACCGTAATTTTCAGGGTTATACGGATGATGACAGTTCGGTGTTGATTGGTTTTGGAGCTTCATCCATTTCTGAATTTTCGCAAGGCTATGTCCAGACAATTGCCGATATAGGCCAATACAGGAGAGCCATTGAAGCAGGCAGGCTTGCAACATCCCGGGGTATCGCTGTTGATGATGAGGACAGGAGGCGGGCAATGCTTATCCGTGATCTTATGTGCCGGTTTGAAGTTGATCTTTCCCGCTATGGCGGAAAAGAATTGTTTACGTCAGAGCTTGAGCGGTTGAAGCCGGTTATTGCTGACGGTGTAGTGCGCGAAGCCGGCGGCGTTATTTCCATTGCAGAGGCAGGCCGCCCGTTTGTCCGGGTTGTTGCAGCACTTTTTGATACATACCGCAACAGTAATATTGGTCAGTTCAGCGCAGCGGTTTAAACAATTTTAAAAAACAGGCGCGGTTTTCCGGCAAGAACTGCATTGAATAGATAAATGCCGGAAAATGACAGACAAGCCCTGCTCTTACGATGTTGAGCGGGCAGCTTTGTTTTGTTTGTGGCGGGTCTGAAGCCTGGGCAGAAAGACAGCAACGATCCCAAGCAGCGGCAGGAATGAGCAAACTGTAAAAAGCTTCTGGTTACCGATCACATCTCCCAAAGCACCCAGTGCGGCAGATGAAATGGCGCCAATACCAAAGGAAAGGCCGAAGAACAGGCCTGCGATTGTGCCGGGTTTGCCTGGCATCAGCTCTTGTGCAAATACAATAATTGCCGGAAAGGCTGACGCAAGAATCATACCGATAATGACTGACAGCACAGCCATGACCGGCAGGCTTACATGGGGCAGTGCCAGTGTGAAGGGCAATACCCCAAGGATGGATATCCAGATGACCGAGCGTGCGCCGATCCGGTCACCGATCGGGCCCCCGAAGATTGTACCGGCAGCAATGCCGCCCAGATAAAGAAACAGCAGATATTGGGCCTGATGCATATCAATGCCGAATTTTTCCATAGTAAAGAACGTGTAAAAATTGCTCATGCTGGCAAGATAGATATATTTGGCAAGCATCAGAGTGACAAGCACAAGCATTGCCCGGTGTATCTCGGCCTTGTCCAGATCAGTTTGCTGGCCGGGCAGTTTTCCGGCTGCCTGTTTTTTGAGATTGCCGGCGTACCAGCGGCTGACGCAGGACAGAACAGGAATGCCGATAAAGGCAGCAGCAGCAAACCAGCCGATGTGCTGCTGTTGACTGATGAGGAGAGCCGCAAAAAGCGGTCCCAGCGCCGTACCGGTATTGCCGCCGACCTGAAAAACTGACTGGGCAAAACCATACCGGCCACCGGAAGCAAGGCGTGTAACGCGTGAAGCCTCGGGATGGAAGATGGATGAACCAAAACCGACACAGGCTGCGCCGAGCAGCAGGCTGTAATAATGCTGGGCATTGGCAAGCAGCAGCAGGCCGACTATCGTAAAGGCTGAAGCAAAGGGAAGCGAATAGGGGAGAGGATGTTTATCCGTATAGATACCGATAAACGGTTGCAGAATCGAACCGGTAGTCTGGTATGTTGCGGTGATGATGCCGATCTGCAACATCGAAAGGCTGTAACGGGCGCTTAAGAGCGGATAGATTGCCGGCAGCATGGATTGCATGACGTCATTGAGCAAATGGCCAAAGCTGATTGCCAGGATGACAGCAATAAAGGTGTGCTCACCTTTTATCACAGGTGAACTGCCGGTTTTTGTGCTGCTGTTCATCCTGTTTTCTCCTTACGCTTCATGTGTCAGTGCGGGCTTGTATATCGGGTAAAACCAGAATGTATAACAGCTTGGGATAAAATATAGATGCTTTCTTGTACAGGATGCAAAACATCTGGTAACAGGAATGTGTATATCCGGATAATGCAGGCCGGAAGTACATTTTCGGTAAAAATAGAAAGAAAGCTTGGCTTATTTAGCTTATTATGCCAAATACGGGTTGTATCCCCGGTATTTGGCCGTTAAGAAGATGCCCATGCTGTTCCGTCGGAGAAAACAGGCGAACTTATGGGAGCGTGTGCGCGTGTGGCTTTGGCCGCGTCGATCATTTTCCCGCTCGTTCCGCTATATTGGAAAACGTGTTTTGCGCATTCAGGCCACGCCGCATGCTGTGGCGCTGGGGCTTGCTATCGGCGTTTTTGCGGCTTTTACGCCACTTTATGGTTTGCATGTTATTCTTTCCATCATTATAGCCTGGGCTTTATCCGGCAATGTGGCGGCAGCGGCAATTGGCACGGCTTTTTCCAATCCGTTGACAATACCTCTGGTTTTCAGTGCGACTTATGAACTGGGCCGGGCTGTTTTGCATGTCGGCAACCAGTCTATCAGGATACGTGAATTTTTTGAATTGCTGCATGACTGGAATTTTGCGGAATTATGGATTGTGCTTCTGCAACTTTTTGTCGGTTCTGTCGTTTTGGGAAGTATTGCTGCGGGTCTGGTCTATATATTGGCCTTCAAGGCAACAACCCGCTTTCGCCATCGCCGTAGCGGCCAGATGGTAACACGTAGCAAAGCGCGCCCGGGTGCAAAATGCTCTGCAAAGAGAACAAAAACACCGAATGGATATGCGCCATGATTATCGGAATCGGTAATGATATCATTGATATTCGACGGGTTGAGAAAGTTCTCGGTCGTTATGGGGAGCGGTTCATCAACCGTGTTTTTACTGAAACAGAGCAGAAAAAATCCGAAATGAGAAAAAACCGGGCTGCTTCCTATGCCAGGCGGTTTGCAGCCAAGGAAGCTTGTGCCAAGGCGTTGGGGACGGGAATAACGGCGGGGATATGGTGGCGTGATCTTGGTGTTGTCAATCTGCCTTCCGGCAAGCCAACCATGAAGCTTGAGGGCCGCGCCCGATCGTTGATTGAACAGTTGCTGCCTGAAAATCATGATGCTGCCATACATCTGAGCATAACGGATGATTATCCCTGGGCGCTGGCGCTGGTTGTTATTGAGGCGGTTGCCCGTGGCTAGAACATTTTCAGAAAAAGCGGGAACCGGTTTTCTGTCCAGGAATGCGACAAGACAGGGAGTTGGACTCTTGTTAATTTATCAATATAAATTAACAAGAGTCCAACGGGCAAAAAACATTGTATAGCGCGGTAAAGCACAATAAAACGAAGCCAAAACAAACAGGCAGAAGACAATGAGCAAGACTTCAGGGCTGATCCCGGGAAAAAAGATAACCGACAGTACAAGGGAAATGGTGATTGTGATTATTGAGGCGCTGCTCCTGGCGCTGGCGATCCGTACATTTCTGTTTCAGCCGTTTACCATTCCTTCCGGCTCGATGCGGCCGACGCTGCTTGTAGGTGATTATCTTTTTGTCTCCAAATATGCCTATGGCTATTCGCGTTTTTCCTTGCCGCTGGCCCCTGATTTTTTTTCAGGCCGTATCTGGCCTGCTGAGCCGCAACGGGGCGATGTTGTCGTTTTCCGGCATCCGGATGATACATCACTTGATTATATCAAGCGCGTGGTTGGCCTGCCGGGTGATACTGTCCAGATGCGCGGCGGAGTGCTTTACATCAATGGAACAGCTGTGCCGCGGCAGAAGATCGGTGAGACAAGCGATATAGATATGATCGGTGATATTCCTCCTGCCGGACGCCTTTTTGATCCGGCTGTGGACAAGCCGGTTTCTGTCTATCGTGAGACATTACCCAACAATGTTTCTTACAATGTGTTTGATATATTTCCGATGGGGCCAGGTGATAACACCAAGCTATTTGAGGTGCCGGCAGGCTACTATTTTATGATGGGAGATAACCGCGACAACTCGCTCGACAGCCGTTTTTCGCTTGGATATGTGCCATTTGAGAATCTTGTGGGCCGTGCCAACCTGCTTTTTTTCTCAATTGGCGGTAATTCCAGTGCGTGGCAGATCTGGCGCTGGCCTGCCAATATCCGCTGGAGGCGGCTGTTCAGTTTTGTGCAGACGGTTAAAGATGTGCCATCCGGGCCGTGATGGAAGCCGTCATGCCTGAAGGATATGCAAGGCAGCTTGAAAAGGCCACTGGCCACCGGTTTAAAGACAGAATCCGGCTGGAACGTGCGCTGACTCATGCCAGTGTGCAGGACGCAGGCAAGGGAAATTATGAGCGGCTGGAGTTTTTGGGTGACCGGGTGCTGGGGCTGGTCGTTGCCGAGATGATTTGCTGCATCTTTCCTGATGCAACGGAGGGGGAACTCTCCGTTCGTCTTAATGCGCTGGTCAATGCTGAAGTTTGTACGCAGATTGCTGAGGAGATCGGCCTTCCCGGTATGATCCATATGGGGCCGGAGATGAAATCTCTTGAAGGTCGGCGACTTGGCAATATGTATGCTGATGTTGTGGAAGCGCTGATTGCCGTGATTTATCTTGACGGTGGGCTTGAGGCTGCACGCCTGTTTGTTTTCCGTTACTGGGATGAGAGGATTCGCCGGTCAGAAAACCAGCGGCGGGATGCCAAGACCGAATTGCAGGAATGGGCGCACCGGCAAGGCGGTGTGCAGCCGATTTACCGTATTTTAAGGCGCAAAGGGCCGGATCATGAACCGGTATTTGAGGTAGAACTGCGGGTTTCCGGTTTTGCATCGACAAGGGGTAAGGGACAGTCAAAACGGCAGGCCGAGCGCGCCGCAGCGGAAGAAATGCTATACCGGGAAGGGGTGTGGGTACAAGGAAAAGGAAATGGCGGATAACAGCAAAGAGGTCTCCACCCATTCCGGTTTTGTAGCGCTTGTCGGTGCGCCGAATGCGGGCAAATCAACCTTTGTAAACCGGTTGGTCGGCACGAAGGTTTCAATTGTAACCCATAAGGTGCAGACGACACGCGCCCTGGTGCGCGGCATTGTGATACATGACAGGGCACAGATTGTGCTTGTTGATATGCCGGGCATTTTCCGGCCCAGGAAGCGGTTTGAACGTGCCATGGTTTCAACTGCCTGGGGAGGTGTGCGTGATGCTGATATCGTGCTGCTTGTTGTTGATGTGCAGGCCGGACTGAATGAGGAAGTGGCGGCAATTCTTGCCGGACTTGAAGGTATGCGCCAGCCGAAAATACTGATTCTCAACAAGATTGACCGGGTTGCCCCGCCGGTTCTTCTGGCGCTGACAGCGGCGGTCAATGAAAAAACCGCATTTGAACGCACATTCATGGTGTCGGCGCTTAAGGGGGCGGGATGCCGTGATGTGCTGGATTATCTGGCGCAGGCATTGCCGGAGGGGCCCTGGTACTATCCGGAAGACCAGATATCGGACATGCCGATGCGGCAGCTTGCAGCTGAGATTACGCGTGAAAAACTTTACCTGCGTTTGCATGATGAACTTCCTTATGCCTCGACTGTTGAAACCGAGCGGTGGGAAGAACGCAGGGATGGCTCTGTGCGGATTGAGCAGGTTGTTTATGTTGAACGGGAAAGCCAGAGAAAAATTGTGCTTGGACATAAGGGTGGCACGATCAAGGTGATCGGGCAGGCCGCGCGCAGGGAGATTTCAGAAATTCTTGAACAACCGGTTCATTTGTTTCTGTTTGTCAAGGTGCGGGATAACTGGAGCGATGATCCGGAGCATTACCGTGAAATGGGCCTCGATTTTTCAGATTGATTGATGGAATGGTGTGACAATGCAATTATCCTTGGTATTCGCCAACATGGCGAGACAAGTGCTGTTGTTGAACTGATGACCCGTGACCATGGCCGCCATCTGGGAATAGTCAAAGGTGGGCGGTCGCGGCGTATGCAGCCACTGATGCAGCCTGGCAATCGTGTTGAAGCGCATTGGCGGGCGCGCCTTGATGAGCATTTGGGGATGTTTCGCCTGGAGACGGTGGATTTTTCAGCAGCCAGAGTAATGCAGATGCCGCTTGCGCTTTATGGTTTACAAACAGTTGCGGCGCATCTGCGTCTTTTACCGGAACGGGCGCCCCATCCGGCGCTTTATGAAGCACTTCAGTTATTGCTTGAGCATTTTGCAACACCTCTGCTTTTTGGCGAAATTCTGCTGCGTTTTGAAATGCTGCTGCTGGAAGAATTGGGGTTTGGACTTGATCTGACATGTTGCGCGGCAACCGGAAGCAAGGAAGACCTTGCTTATGTTTCGCCAAAATCTGCACGTGCTGTCTGCCGTGCAGCAGGGTTGCCCTGGAAAGAAAAACTTCTGGTGCTTCCTTCCTTTTTGCGCGATGTGGATCGTCATCCCGATTCATTGGATGATATACGTGATGGTTTCCGGCTTACCGGTTTTTTTCTTGCGCGGCATGTGTGGGAGCCGCGTGGGCTGACAGCGCCATCATTGCGCGCCGGACTTGTTGACCGGTTGCTTCGCAATGCAGTTTTTCTATAAAATCTGTCGCTGCTGCGGGTTTTGGTTATGCATTTCTCAAGTGCGATTGTTGCGTGAGGATATAGCCCCTGGAAACAGATTTTTACTTAACCTTTTTTCTGTCGGTCGTTAAAAGGAAGAAAGTGAGTCTTTATTATATTCCTGCTGTGGTATGGTGCAAAAGATGATTGTTTTTAACACGACTGACGCATTACGGGCGGCTCTTGCCAAAGATCGTGCCGAAGGCGGGACGATAGGCCTTGTTCCGACAATGGGTGCCCTGCATGCCGGCCATCTGGCACTTGTCCATCAAAGTTTTGCCACCTGTCGGCGTACGGTTGTTTCTATCTTTGTCAATCCTGAACAGTTCGGTCCGAATGAAGATTTTGATGCTTATCCGCGCGATCTTGCGGGGGATGTGGCCCTTCTGGAAAAGGAAGGGGTCGATTATTGTTTTGCTCCATCCATTGAAGAAATATGGCCCGAAGGCAATGAAACCGTTGTTGATGCAGTCCATCTTTCCCGTATATTGGCTGGCCGGATCCGGCCCGGCCATTTCCGTGGTGTGACAACGGTTGTTGCCAAGCTGTTCAATATTGTCGGGCCTGATAAGGCCTTTTTTGGTGAAAAGGATTTTCAGCAACTGGCAGTTATCCGGCGTATGGTGCAGGATCTGGTTTTTCCTGTTGGGATTGTCGGGGTGCCGACATTGCGCGACCCTGACGGTGTGGCAAGCTCGTCGCGTAATCTTTTACTCACGGTTGAAGGTAGAAAAGCGGCAGTTATCATTCCGCAATCGTGGCGTGCTGCCGAGCGTCTTTATCAGGCGGGTGAACGCTCCGCCCCGCGGCTTGTTGCTGCTGTGCGTGCGGTGCTGAAGAAAGAGCCGGAAGGGGTAGCTGAATCCATTGATCTGCGGGATGCCGAAACTCTTGCCAGTGTAAAAGGCAACCTTGAGAAGCCGGCCGTTCTGCTTCTGACAGTGCGTTTCGGTCAGGTGCGGCTGATTGACCAGCATATATTGGGAAGCGGAGAAAAAACAGGAAAATTGTAAATATTCTGGAGCATTTTGTATTCGCATTGGCTTACATAAATGCTCCGGATTCTTTGTTTTGTCGCATTTTCGAAAGGATTGGATCAGGATCAGAGGACAGTCCGGTCAACTGTTTTTCTGCGCAAACGCTTCACACTTTTTCTGAAAATGCTCTATGATAATCTTGATGGGGAAGAAAAATGAGTTCATGGGGGAAGAAATGAATTCGCAGGCAGCAATCCGGCGTATAACCGTGCCGCAGATCAAGGCACATAAAGGAGTGGAGCCAATTGTATCACTGACGGCTTATCATGCTTTGATGGCATCCATTGCTGACCGATATTGTGGTTTTCTGCTGGTTGGAGATAGTCCTGGCATGGTGGTGTACGGCATGGAGACGACTCCTGGTGTGACGCTTGATCTTATGATTGCTTATGGAAAAGCTGTTGTGAAAGGTTCGCGGCATGCTTTGGTCGTGGTTGATATGCCATTTGGAACCTATGGGAAGGGCCTGAACAGGCATTCCGCAATGCGGCGCGTATCGTAAAGGAAACCGGCTGCGGCGCATTGAAGCTGGAAGGCGGCAGCAGCATTGCCGGGACAGTGCAGTTTCTTGTCGAAAGGGGCATTCCGGTTATGGGGCATATCGGTTTGATGCCGCAGCTTGTCAACACATTGGGCGGCTTTAGAACACAAGGCCGGGATGAGACGGCGGCAAAGGCCATTGAGACTGACGCATGCGCCATCGGGGAGGCCGGCGCCTTTGCCATTGTCATTGAAGGGGTGGTAGAGCCGCTTGCAGCCAGATTGACCGAAATGTTGGCAGTTCTCACTATAGGTATCGGTGCGTCCGGCAAGTGTGACGGCCAGATACTGGTGATGGAGGATATGCTGGGCCTGAATGAGCCTGCGCCGGAATTTGTCCGTAAATATGGAACCATAGCCAAAGCGATGGATAAAGCGTTTAAAAATTATGCCGATGATGTAAAGGCCCGCCAGTTTCCCGGCGAGGCGGAAATCTACTGCTGACCGATCGTTTTCAGGCTTGGAGGAAGTATTTTATCGGGTTTGACAGTAAGTCAAAAAGGCATATATCTTCGTGGCCGGTATCTGTGGAGGGAGTACAGGCCGGGATTCGTTAATATGGAATCAGGTGAGAATTTCTACGATGGCTGATTGGGATAGAGTTAAAAAAGAAGCTGCAAAAATATTAAGAGAGTTTGATATAACAAAACCGCCGATAGATCCTGAAGTTATTGCAAGAGCGCTGGGGGTTGATGTTGGATATGCAAATTTCAAGGCGGATATTGCAGAAAAAATATCAGGATTTATCCGCTTTGAACCATTGCAGATCATTGTGAACAAGGCGATCAGCCCTAACCGGAAGATATTTACCATTGCGCATGAAATGGGGCATTATTTACTGCATCGGGATTATGCCCGGTCAGCCAACTATCAGGTACTGCCGCGCAAGAATGAATATTCAAGTGAAGAAGGTAAACCTGAGGAAGAGCAAGAGGCAGATTGTTTTGCCGCAGAATTACTTATGCCTGCTTGTATGGTGAAAGAATATAGGGATTATGCGACTTTGAGCGAATTGGCACGTATATTCGCTGTATCTGATAAGGCTATGCTTAATCGGTTGAAAAGTCTCAGGTTATCATGACATCCAGTGATCAGGGGGAGGGCGCTGCTATTAACATCACTGGAGAAACACAAGTTGGAGCGTTTACATCCGAGGGCAGGATATCTATATCCCGTAAGCAGGCCTTGGAAGGTATCACCAGCGATATTGATAAAGATGACAGTGCAAAAGATGAGAAAGTACAGGACGGCAAGCCAGAGCGCATTGATATTGATAAACGTATTGAAAGTGAAGGAAGAAAACAGTATTTTTCACTTCGTAGGCGGTGGTCTTGCTGCATTATCGTCTGGATAACAGCTTTAATCATATTCAATATAGCGTTAACTGGAATGGTTGGCTGGGGGTGGTTGCGTTTTGAAGATATGCAGTGGTTTATCACGGCTATAACTGTCGAGACATTTCTGCAAATTGTCGGGTTGGGGTATATTGCAGTCAGATTTTTATTTTCACATCGTTAAATTCGCCTTGAAAATCAAGCACGAACGGTGAGCCTTCACGGGCATCACAGCCGCGCCCGATCTGTTTTATGGCATCGTTCATCCGCCCCTGGCGGCCAAGCAGATGGTCGGCAAGGCTGACCAGCCTTGCATTGGGTGTGGCTGAGGGGGCCTTTTCGCGTAAATGGATTGCCAGGCGTTTTTCTTTTATATCCGGATTAAGGGCGCAGGCGGTGATGAAAGCGGCTGCAGTGGAGCGGGAAATCCCCATAAAACAGTGAATAAGCAGCGGAGCGGTTTGCTTCCATGATTCAACAAATCGTAAAATCGCTGCAACATGCTCTTCCGCCGGGGCGACAAGCCCCTCACATTCTTCATTTACATCGTTGAAATACAGGCAGAGATGCCGGCTTTCGGAAATTATCGCCGGCCGTATCACGGGTGTGCCTGCATTGATCAGGGTAATCATATCGTGCGGCTGGTATTTTTCAGCCATTGCGGCAAGCTGTGAAAGAGGACTGACAAGAATACGGGTCATGGATCACCTCTGTTGCTGGCGTAAGGAATCGAGAGCAGCAAAGCGGGAAAGAAAATTTTCTTCCACCTGCTGTGTCGGTTCTGGTATGAGATCAAGCTCTTCTGCCGCTACGCCACGCGGGCGGCCGAAATAATGCACAGCTTCCTCATGAGAAAAACCGGCAAGCCAGGTTGCTTCATAAAAGGCGGCAATACGGTCTGCCTGTTTAATGCGCTGGTGCAGTTTCTTGCCGGCTTTGACAGGTAGCGAAAAGCGGATATGGATCGCATTCTGCAAACGTTCATCAATAATTTCGTATTGTCCACCCATAACCGCCTTAAAGGGTGAAATCATATCGCCGATCACATATTCCGGCGCATCATGCAGCAAGGTCTGCATCAGGGCATCGGGGCTGGCATCCGGTGACAGGCGGAAAAAGATTTGTTCTACCAGCAAGGAATGCTGTGCCACAGAATAAGCATATTGGCCGCATGTCTGGCCGTTCCAGCGGGCGACGCGGGCAAGCCCGTGAGCAATATCCGTAATTTCTATATCCAGTGGTGAAGGGTTGAGCAGGTCAAGCCTGCGTCCTGATAACATGCGCTGCCATGCGCGCGCCTTGCCGTTTCTGTGATCTTCTTTTGCCATCAGCCCTTGACCTCTCCGGTTTTCTGGCCGGATAAGCTGAAATGCGCATTTGCAGGGATTGAAAAGGTAAGCGGTATGCCATTGGCTGTAATCGGAGAGCCGGCATCCATCATCGCTTTGATCCGGTCAATTCTTACAAGGGCAATGGCTTTTGTACTGGCCACCGTTCCAAGGGTTCCGATAGGCTTGCTGTCTGCTTCGATGATGGTGCCCGCAGGGGGCAGAGGGGCTGTACCTGTTGCAACCAGAATACGCCTGCGGGTCGTGCTGCGATGTTGCATGCGGGAGATGACCTCCTGGCCGATATAGCAACCTTTTTTAAAGGATAACCCGTTAATCTGGTCATAGTTGATATTGTGAGGAAAGACATCGCCCAATTCAAAATCGGTGCCGCTTTCAGCAATACCATTTTCGATGCGGATGATATCCCATTTTTGTCTATAGTTAACAGAAGGTTGAAAAAATTCCTTTATATTATACATTCGGATAATGCTATCTTTTTTAATTATTCTTTTATCATTAAAAACCAGCATATTGTCAGAATTTTCTGATTTTTTTTCTACAGGGAGAGCAGGTTTTCTCAGAAAAATATAAGCAACGGTATGATTATCTTTATGGATTTCAATATTTGCCCGCAACCTGTACAAACTCAGCCTTTTAATGAAGGCTGCTGCTGTCTCGCTGCGGATATCAATGAAAAAGGATTTATCCTGTTGCCCGATCAGAAAATCGAACAAAACTTTACCCTGTGGAGAAAGAAGGGCGCCGGGAAACATATCCCCGTCGCCAATATGATCCACATCTGTTGTAACGACGGTCTGCAAAAAATGGGCAGCATCCGGCCCGCTGACAGTGACAAGTGTACGGTCATTTAATGTGATACGATCATAATTTTCTGTCATGGCTTCTTGCCTTTCGATACCGGGTTACGTAATTCGGAATAAACTGGCCCGCAAGGAGCAAGACCGATGTCCCGGATATTTGATGTAATTTTAAAAAATGCAACTGTTGTAAATCATGATGGCACGGGAAAACGCGATATTGGCATCTGCAATGGCCGGATTGCTGCGCTTGGCGGTTTGTCGCGGAGTTCTGCCGGCGAGGTGATAGATTGTACCGGCCTGCATATTGTGCCGGGTATGATTGACAGTCAGGTGCATTTTCGTGAACCTGGCCTTGAACATAAGGAAGACCTTGAGACCGGCTCGCGCGCTGCTGTACTTGGCGGTGTGACGGCTGTATTCGAGATGCCCAATACAAAGCCGCTCACCACATCGGCGGAGATGCTGGCTGACAAGGTAGCGCGTGCGCGCCACCGTATGCATTGCGATTTTGCCTTCTGGGTTGGCGGTACGCGTGAAAATGCCCATGAGGCCGGTGAGCTTGAGCGTTTGCCGGGTGCTGCCGGAATCAAGGTTTTCATGGGGTCTTCTACAGGCGATCTTCTGGTTGATGATGATGAGGGGGTGCGTGCAATCCTCAGGAATACGCGGCGGCGGACGGCTTTTCATTCCGAGGATGAAGCACGGCTGAACGAACGTAAACATCTGCGTGTTGAGGGTGATGCCGCCTCTCACCCTGTCTGGCGGGATGAGATTGCAGCTCTTGAATCTACCAGTCGTCTTGTCCATATCGCGCGGGAAACAGGCAAGCGTATCCATGTGCTGCATGTTTCAACGGCGGAAGAAACCGACTTTCTGAAAGACCACAAGGATATTGCCACCCTTGAAGTGACCCCGCACCATCTGACATTGACGGCAGATGATTATGTCCGCCTCGGGACACTGATCCAGATGAACCCGCCTGTTCGTGCTGCCCGGCACCGTGATGCACTCTGGCTTGGTATCGGTCAGGGGGTTGTGGATGTTATCGGCTCCGATCATGCACCGCATACGCTGGAAGAAAAACGGCAGTCCTATCCTGCCTCGCCTTCAGGGATGACAGGCGTGCAGACCATTGCGCCCGTCATGCTGGATCATGTCAATGCGGGGCGGCTCACACTGGAGCGTTTTGTCGATCTGACCTCGCATGGCCCCAACCGTATTTTCGGCATAAGCCGCAAAGGGCGCATTGCTGTTGGTTATGATGCTGATCTGACGGTTATTGATCTGAAACGGCGTGAAACCATCACAAATTCTGCTGTGGCTTCAAAGGCGGGCTGGACACCTTATGACGGTAAAACGGTGACAGGCTGGCCGGTTGGCACCATTATCCGCGGTTATCGTGTCATGTGGGAAGGAAAAATCGTCATCCCGGCAAAAGGTGAGCCTGTCGAATTTGTCGAGGCGTTGCCTTCCCGCTGAAATATGTGACCGTGAGATTTTCATGCGTTCCGGCCGGGAGGGGTTATTCTGGTTGCAGGTCGCTTCCATCGCCTGTAACAAAAAAAAGCCACTGGCCGCCGGAGGAAATACCTGCGCGGAAATAGACGTAAGTGCCAATTTCCCTGATCGTCTCAAGATCATTGGCTGTCATGATCTGGTAAGCTTCGACAAGCTGTGGTTTTGAAAGCTTGTCGAGCGGCACGGCCACAAAATATGGCCAGACATAGGCTTCCTGTCGGTTGCCATTATCAAGGTGTACGCAACCGGAATTCAAAATATCAATCAGAATGGCGAGAATTTCCAGCCCGTCACCATCACCTGAAAGCTCTTTCAGAAAGGCGATCGGATCTTCATTTACACCGGCAGGTTTTATCAGTGCGTTTTTACCATCTGCTGCAAGCAGCGGGCGCAAGGCTTCAATATTGCCGGATTTGGCTATTTTAAGGATTTTCTCCCGCATCATACGGACAGGGGCGGGTAGCCGTGCGGGATCATAGATAATCTGTGGCGCTTTTTCCGTCGTATCAGGGGTTGGGGTGACCGGCCTGATCGGCGGTGTGGTTCTGTCTTCGACAATCGGCTGTGCTGAAACAACGGCATGGTATTGCGCTGTTTGTACAGGTAAGAAAAGACCGGCGAAAAAAACAAGCTTTTTTATAATCATTGAAAATATTGATTGTGTCTGTTTTTGATAATCAGCATAACCGGGCCGGAAAGACGATTATCCATTGAAAATCTTGCAGGGCGAGCATAAGTATCGTGGAACCAGGACAATCATAGCATATCTTCTGCTGTGTTTGATACAGGATCATACAGGGAAGGTTAACCGGCCGTTCAGGTGGTTTAGTTACCGTAACGCTCGATCAGTTCCTGCGAGAGAGTCGCCCCTTCCTGGTCGTAGCGCCTGATGGCTTCGATTGCCGCTGGTGTGCATTCATAATACCGGTTGGAAAATGCACGGTAAGCGTTGTTGAAGGCAGCCAGAAAACGGGTTTTCCGCATCGCATTCGGTTTTTCCGTATCAACCATTCTGCTCATCCGGTCGCGCCATTGTGTGCCCTTGTCACCGCACAGATTGCGCAGATAATGCAGCGAGCCTAATATTTCTGAAAGGCGGATAAGTTTGCTGTCATAATAGGGTGCAGCCGGTGTCTGGGCTGGCGAAGGCAATATGCCGGACAGAATAATAAAAAACAGCCAGGCCGGAAATTGAATTTTCAATTGATGTAGTCCTTTCTGTGCATTTTTTCTTCAGGTTGTTTTGCCGTTTCATAAACAGACGGAATAGTGCGCATTTGTTCCATCTCCGCAGGGGAGGGGCAATGCAGGAAAACAGTGCCATCGTCGGCTTTCACTGTGCCGGTTATATCCGGTGTATGGTAAACAGACAGAAAATAATTTTTTTCTGCCCTGTTTTTCTGCAAGGTACAAAAGTGGCAAGGTGCGCAAGACGGGTAATGATCAGGCTGTTTTCTTCATACAATTCACATTTTGCTGCCGGGAAATGAAAACCGGTGTTGAAAGAGCGGGTTTTTGTGTTTAACCAGAAGGAAACGGCAATCCTGTCAATTATGGCAGATACGCCGTGAGTTAAGGGCAGAAAGGTACGTTAACGGTTTCGTACATAAAATGATAAGCTGGAACGGGGGTTATGCAGGCCTGTGCCGGAGTATCACAGGCCAGTAATGGGAAGCGGTTTTACATTTGGGAACAGGGGGAATAAAGATTTGGGGCGTTCGATTTGATGCGATCAGAAGCGAAAATGCTTCGGGTGAGGAATAACATAAAGCAGATTGAGGGGCAGGGCTATGTGTGGACGGTTTGCGTTGACAGCCAGGCGGCAGAAGGTTGAAGAATTTTTCGGTGTCGCTATCGGGGAAGATTTTCCACCCCGCTTTAACATTGCACCGACCCAGCCTGTGCTTGCTGTACGCCTGCCGGAGGCGGCGCGCCATGATACGGGCAATCTGCCGCCTTTTGATGCCATGCTTGTTCGCTGGGGGTTTGTTCCTGCCTGGATGAAGGAGCCGGAAAAATGGCCTTTGACCTTTAATATCCGTTCTGAATCCATTGATAGCAAACGTTCTTTTCGTAATGCCCTGCGTTATCGACGTGTTATTATTCCGGCCACCGGTTTTTATGAATGGAAAAAGCGGGCGAATGGCATAACACAGCCATTTTTTATACGCCCGAAAAAGCGGGATCTGATCGGTTTTGCCGCGTTGATGGAGACGTGGAGGGGGGCCGATGGCTCAGAGATTGATACAGCCGGTATTATCACAACCGGGGCAAATACTGCTCTTAAGGCTGTTCACCACCGTATGCCGGTTGTGCTTGAGCAGGCGTCTTTTACAAAATGGCTGGATGTACGCAATGGGCGTCCGTCGGATGTGCTCGGGCTTTTGAAAGCTGTTTCAGATGATTTTTTTGAGGTCATACCGGTTTCAGATAAAATCAATAATGCCCGTTATCAGAACAGTGATGTGCAGGAGAAAGTTGCAGAAAAGCCGGCAGGCCACAATGATGTATAGTGAAAATAAAAAATTGATAGAGATCTAATATGTATAAAATTATTATTACAGCCGTTGTAAGTGCAGCATTTTCAATCTTGTCGATATATAGTATAACTAAAGAATACTTGTTAAAACATGTGAGAGCGTTCAACCGCAGCCGCTTATTCAGGATTTTAAGAATACTGTTGAAGGGCATCAGAATGAGGAAACAGTGGGGCAAGGCAGCCAGCCTGATCTTTTCTGACATTATTTTATGCAGGCATGGATTATTTTAAAATGATGCTTTACGGCATTTGATCCATGCCCTGCCCGGCCAGCAGCGGCACTTTGTTCCTTGAATGAAAGGAAATGGGAAATGGTGGTTTTGCGCTTTTACAATACATTGACGCGACGAAAGGAAGATTTTCAACCAATTGATGTTAAAAATGTGCGTCTTTATGTTTGTGGCCCTACTGTTTATGATTATGCTCACATCGGTAATGCACGACCTGTCATTGTGTTTGATGTGCTTTACCGGCTGTTGCGCCATGTTTACGGCAACACCCATGTTCTTTATGCACGCAATATTACCGATGTGGATGACAAGATTAATGCTCGTGCTGCGAATGATTATCCTGACCTGCCGTTAAATGAGGCAATCCGCCATCTGACATCAGCGACGAATATGCAATTTCAGGCTGATGTTGCAGCTCTTGGCTGCCTTGAACCTGATACCCAGCCGCGTGCGACCGGGCATCTTGATCAGATGCGGGCGATAATAGAACGGCTTGTTGAGCGAGGATACGCTTATGTCGCTGAAAATCATGTGCTTTTTTCTGTCGCTGGCATGGGGGATAATCCACGTTATGGTGCGCTTTCCGGGCGTTCTGTAGAGGATATGATTGCCGGAGCGCGTGTCGATGTCGCTTCCTACAAGCGCGGTGAGATGGATTTTATCCTCTGGAAACCTTCAAAGGAGAATGAACCTGGCTGGCCGTCACCGGCGGGAATTGCTGTCAAGGGGCGTCCTGGCTGGCATATTGAATGCTCGGCCATGTCAATGGCGAAACTGTTGCAACCCTTTGGCGGCGGGCTTGCCTGTGATGATCCTGCGGCCAATATTTTTGATATTCATGGCGGCGGTATTGACCTTGTTTTTCCGCATCATGAAAATGAAATTGCCCAGAGCTGCTCGGCTTTTGGTACCGGCCGCATGGCCAATGTCTGGATGCATAACGGTTTTTTGCAGGTTGAAGGCAGGAAGATGTCCAAAAGTCTGGGAAATTTCATTACGATCCATGATGTGCTGGGCGAAAAACTGCCGCAGTTTACAGCCGGTGGCGATAGAAAAACCCGTGAAGGTTGGGCCGGTCTTGCTGCCCGTTTCTCCATGTTGCAAACTCATTACCGCGAACCGCTCAACTGGACACGCCGACGCCTTGTCGAGGCATCGGCAGAGCTTTACCACTGGTATGAGCTGCTGCGTGAAGCTGGCTTTGATGCTGCTGTCGATACAGGCGCAGATGCAGCGGTCGTTGAAGCATTGGCTGATGATCTCAATACATGGAGCGCGATTACGGCGCTCCGCCGTTTTTATAAAAACCGTGATGCCCGTGCTCTTGGGGGGGGGATGGCGCTTGTGGGACTTGTCAATCAGGCGTTTGTTTCTGACAGGGATAACCCGCTGTTTGTTCGCCGGGCCGCCATTGATGAAGTGGAGATTGAGGCCCGCATCAAGGAGCGCCTGACAGCAATCGCGGTAAAGGATTGGGCGAGAGCTGATCGGATCCGCGATGCGCTGAAAGAAAAAGGTGTTTTACTGAAAGATGTTATAAGCCCTGAAACCGGGGCGCGTGTCACCCGCTGGGATATTGAGAAATGAGCCGGCTTTTTGTTGTGTTGCATTTTCTGACGGGTTGAAGCAGGATCTGAAAATGCCCGGGATCGTGTTCGGTTTTGTTATCTAAACCTTTTGCGATCCTGTTTTTTTCCTGGCCGCATTTTGGGATGGAAAGCCGGTTTCTGCGTTATCCTGAAAATGCTTTAGAATTTGCCGATAAAGTTGACGAACATGCCGCGGTCATTAAATGTATGATCCCGCAAATCGTCTGAAAACCTGCCGAAATTATATCCGAGGCCGACCTTGAAGTTATCGCCGATATGCCGGTAAAGCGCGGTTAACAGGCCATAATCTGTTGTATCTGCCTGAGGCATGTACATGACCCGGCCTTCCAGCAGCATATCCCAGTTTTTGATCAGATGCAGATCGGCGCGGATAACCCCCAGATGGGCGGTTGAACGCTGCCAGTGTTTCGAGAAGTCTTTGCCGTTATTTTCATCGGTGCGGTACTTCACATCACCAATGCGGACGCCATATTTGGCACCGACTGACAGCCAGGAGAGCATATCATAGGTAAGGTCTGCCGAAAGGATGTGACTGCGCTGCGCCGGTGCATAATAATCGCCATAGTAGCCGTCAACAAGCTGGTGATTGCCGGGCATATCGTAAAGCCAGGTATATTTGAACAGCCCGTTCAGACGGTCGTTTTCGACAGGCCGGTAAGCATATCCGATGGACGCCTCAATATAATCGGTATCGCGAAATGATGTTTCCCTTGATCTGGAATTGGATATGACGGCATTGACATTGGTCAGAAGCCGCCAGTCTTCAGATGTTTTCATGCCGAAACCGCCTGCGAAGAGGAAGCTGTTCTGGTCGCGTGTGCCATACCTGGAATCTTCCAGCCTGAGTTCGCCACGGGCGTGGGCTGAAATACCGGCTTCTTCATCTCTGTAGCCAACAGAAACGGAAGGTGCATAACGGTTGAAATCTTCCTGTTCATGGCCGAATGAATCAACCGACCCGTCGCGGATCCTGCCCATTTCCAGGCTGCCGTTGACCGTCCATGCCGCATCCGGCGTATAGATCACACCGTAAGCCTGGGTAAGTGAGCGGTGGCGGCCGAACATATCGTAACTGTTTTCCGCATATGTTGAAGCAACTTCATTAAGCCGCCGTTTCATACCGGCGACAACAGCACCCATATCGGTACCATGCAGGTGATAGTATCTGTCCAGTTCAAATGCCCGGTCAGGATCCAGCTTGTAGCCCAGATAATACTGATCATCTGCGGTTGGGTTATAGTTTATGGATGCCAGTGCGCCGAGGCCGTGTGTGCCGTAGGAGGCTTCGCCTGTTATACTGACCTTGTCAGTCACTTTCACTTCTCCGCCGATTCCTCCCCGGTCGTTACGATAAATATCGCCGGAGCGGTTCAGTGTTCCCTGTCCGAATATATAGGTCATGCGATCATCATCCCAGCGACGTTCAAGACGCACACCGCCATCAAGGCGCGAGCCATTATAGCCTGTTTTGTCAGATATGATCGCCCGGGGCGACATCAGTTTGGAGTAGCGCAGCCCGAAGGAAAGCGTCCAGAAGTCGTCAAGCTTGCTGATGATGGTCGAGTTTCCGTCACGTCTTATCTGGTGTTCATCATCGGTGAAGTCGTCATAGCTGAGTTTCAGCCCGAGCCGGTCAGTCATGTCGATATAGGCATTTGTGCCCCAGATTCTTCGATCAACAGTGATTTCTTCAGTAAGTGATGAGAAGCCTGCTTTCTTCTTTTCATAGTAGCCGCCCACTGTACCTTTTACGTTGCTTTGGGGGACAATATCCTCAAGCCCGACCTGGCCATTGACACGCCATGATGTTGCTCCGCGATCCCGGTTTCCGGCTGAATCACGGCTTGTCCAGCTGAGACCGCCATCAGTGGAATGCAGCAGGCTGAAGCCGGGGCCTTTTGAGTGCGCGATTTCTGCTTCGAGCACAGTTCTTTCCGAGTGCCGCAGCTGAATGTCTGCACCTATGGCCTGCTGATCTGCCGGGCCGGTGGTTTCGCTCATCCCGGTAATGCCAACCCTGATGCTGTCATTCAGCCAGCGCTGGAGCCGGCCGCCATAGACATAACCATCAATATCTGAAACCATCGGTACGAATTCGTAATTGGCAAGCACATAGACTTTCTGACCGCCCAGCGCGCCATCGCGCACCGCTTCGGTCGTCCCTGTTGTTGAAGACAGCGGATATTGCAGCAGAAGAACGCCCTGCATGTAATCAAAGGTATAATCTTCGCCGTAACGCAAGGTTCGGCGTTCAATGACCCGTCCTGTTACCTCGTCGCGGGTTTCAATTGATATGGTTTCTGATCCGCGGGTGATATCCTGGCGTTTCATGAAATAGGCCGAACCGCCGGTTGCAAGGAATTCTTCTCTCTGGAACAGGGCGTCAGGCTGGGCGCCGTAGGCCGTTGCTTCTGTACGCCGCTCGCCGAATGATGTCACATCTTCTGAACGGTGCAGGGCATTGACGCCATAAAGCTCCCGTTCGGAACGCATAAGTTCGGTACCGGTAACTCTGGTATTGTGCGTGCCCCACAGGATATGGCTGTCGCCGCGCTCAAGGCGTACGTAAAATCTTCCTTTTGTAGGGGCATCTTCCACAAACATGGAATCATCGCCATAAACAGGATAATAATCGTCCGGGTCAAGTCGCCGCAGAAGATACCGGGCATCTTTCTTATCCATGTTCCTGAATATATTGCTAAGGCCGTCTTCTGTGGTGTCAGCCGCAGCAGTTAGCAGGTATTTGCCCTTGACCTTGCCTTTGAGATAGAAAGCCAGCCGCCCTTTTTTGTAAACTGTATCATACTCGCCGGGGCGAACTTCTTCAATGTAGGGGCTGCCCATATGCTTGCCGAGAGTGACATCAGCCAAACCGACGTAGAACCAGTCATTGTCAGGGATATGTATATCGCGGTTAAAACGTACTGCGCCGTTCTTGGAAGCGCCATTGATGGCGACATTCACCGTATGATCTCCCGGGGGCAGTATACGCTGCACAACAAATTGCTGGTGGGGATCAACAGGAATATTATCACCAAAGCTTTCGACAGAATAACCGTGGGGAATATTACGCCCGAAAACCGTGACAGCGCCGCCCTGAATCGGAATGTTACGGCTTGCCGTGCGATCCTGGCCCATGCCGGGGGCTACAGCCTGATGTTGTGCATCGGCCGGTATATCCCTGTTTGTGCGTGCAAGTGTCAGGGGTTCGGTTTCATCGTAGCGGCCTTCAGCATCATAGACGCGCAATACATAGACGAAGTCCTTTATATCTTCTGTTGGCATCGCCCATGAAGCTTCATGGTTGATCACTATCGGGATGACGAAAAGCGGATTCTGCGTGTCTTTTTTTGTCTGTTCATAAATGCGAATTTCAGACCGTTCAATAAAGGCAGGGTAGTTGGATGTTGCAAGGAAACGGATTTGTTCTCCAGCCCTGTAGGCGCGGCGGATCGGGACGGTTGAAACATTGAGCTGCGTGTTGTATTCCAGGCCGTCAAATTTGAGCTGGATATCAGCAGCATTAAGATCCACGTCTGTTTGGCGTTGCCTGTTAACGGGCGTGCCCGATGGATCAACACCAAATCTGCCACTCTTGAAAGGGATGATTTTTTGGGGATCTTTGCCATCAAACAGGTTTTCTCCGTCAATGCTGATAGAAAAAGGGTTATTTGTCTGATCAGCCAATGTTTCGCGCTCGGTATTTTTGCCGATGGTCAGTTTGCCAGCAGAGGCATTGTCCGGCGCTTTGCCGCGAATCCGTGTTTTACAGTCGCCGACGGCACAGATGTTCTCCGTGGTATTTTTCCTGGCGGAGGCTGATTTGTGCTGGGCAAAGGCCGGCTGCATCATCAGGGCGATGACAAGTGTGCTTGTTGTGGCCAGCGAGCAATACCGGCATGTTTTGATTGCATTCAGTCCGAAGAATTTTGTGAGATTGGAGTAGGTCGCGTTCATTGGCCTGCCTCCACGCGTGTTTCAATTTCCAGTCGGTAGCGGCCACGCCGCTCTCTCCAGCGTTGTCTGATGAGTTTATCCACCTGTTTCAGGCGCTCTTCTGCAGTTTTTACAGATGTGTTGCTATCAATATAGCTGAGCCGCAGAACCGAATGTTCCTTGTCAAGAATGTGTATCAGCTGATCGATTCCCGTGAGCCATTGTGGTTTGAGAACCGTGCGGCCCGGCTCGAATGCTTCATTTTTGAGGTCAAGCCGCACCACACGTCCGATTGCAGCACCGAAGTTGATCTTCGTCAGCTTGCCTGCGGTCAGCCGGACAACCCGTGGATTTTCTGTTGTCAGGCGGTAGCCTGTCGGCAATGTCCGTGTGTCAAGTTTTACGATGAAATTTGAGCCGATGCGCTGGTCGGGAAGAGCTGCGCAAGGTATATGAAACCGCCCGAAGGTATCAGTTGTAATAATCCAGCCTTTGGCTGTGGCAAGCCGGATGGCCGGTAATCCCTGTTCACCTTCATCCTGGTAGCCGTTACGGTTGTAGTCATCAAATACTGTGCCGATGACATCACTACAGTCAAATACGGATTCAACCAGAATTTCCACTTTTGCTTTTGCTTCGGGGGTAAGAGGCTGATCGGAAGCATTCGTGACAACAGCTACGTTGGTATGTTCACCAGGATTGGCCGAGCTTAACGCAAGCATACGCAAACGGATTTCGATAATCTGGTTTGGCTCCAGCGACAGATTTTCAAAGATGACAGCCCGGCCTTTAACCATCGGTGTGGTTGCCGTGCCATCCACTGTTGCCGAATCTTCCACGAAGCGGAAACCGGAAGGTATTGTATCTACGACCTTCAAATTCGAGGTGCGTGAGTTACTGCTGTTGGTAACACGGATGGTGAATGGTGCCTGCTCGCCGCGGCGAATGGTGCGCAGGCCCGCTACCTTGCTGATGGAGATATCGCGGCTTTGTGAGGCTAATGTCTGGGTAGAAGAACTTTCGTTGGACGGGAATGTGGTGCCGGTTGTCTCGTCACCATTGATATAGCCGCGGGCTATTGCTGTGTTTGTGATACCGTTTGTGATGCCGGCGGCATGGTCTATGTCGGTTTGTGTCAGTGTATAGGTTGCTGTGAAGCGGGCCTGTTCACCCGGGGCAAGATTTGCTTTTTCCGGTGTAACAGCTGAGAGCCGGTTTTCAGCAGCCTGTCTGTTGAAGGCCGGGCCTGGATCCTCGATATGAATGTCGTTGACCGATATATTGCCATTATTGGTGACAGTGAATGTGTAGCGTATGGTATCGCCGGCTGTTGGACTGTTGCTGTTGTCAGTATCTTCGTATGTTCCTGTCTTTACCAATTCGAGCTTCGGTTTTTGTACCGGGACGATGATACACTGGTTTGACGGGCAATCAGGATCGGGGGTGCCGGTTTCCTTTGCCATGTTGATGATCTGTTCGGCTGTATCTGCAATTGGATTGATGACCTGGGTCCGGACTGTAAGCACAAGCTGGCCGTTTGCAGTGCCTGTGCGGGCAGGTATCGTCAGTCCTGTCCAGTTGATAATACCGCCGGGTGTATTGCCTGTGTGGGTGCCGCCGTCACTGGCGCTGATGAAAGTTACATTGGTGTCAAGAATATCCTGGACTGCATAGTCTGTGACGAGGTCGCCTTTGTTGCTGAGTGTGATCTCATAGGTGAGTGTTTCGCCAGCTTCAGCAATGCCTGCTACAGCACCACTTTCGTTAATAAGAGTTTTTATGATTGAAATCGGCTTGTTGGTAACCGGGTTTTGTGTCTGGCATGGGTCACATGTTCCGTTGCTGGATGTGACGGAGTTATTGGCTGCTGCTGTAGCGTCCTGTTTGACTGTTGCGGTGTAGGATACAGTATATGTGCCTTCCGGTGTGCCCTTTGGCAGTGTGAACTTGAGGGTTGGTGCGGCAGATGTGTCAGGTGTGAAGGACCCCGGGGCAGTGACTGCGCCGAAAGTGAGGCTTTCTCCCAGGGTGTCGGTGAGCACGGTGTCTTCTGCTGTTGCTCCGCCTGTTACGGTTGTTGTCAGGGTGTAGGTTATGGTCTGGCCGGATTGTACCGCAGTGCCATTGCCGACATCGGATGATTTGGCGGTGCTGATGTTGGCAAGCGGGTTCTGTG
>Ga0154004_1000008_pt1 | contig 101854 bp, 94 predicted proteins | sample TSFL088MetaG_FD_104727 | JGI IMG/M metagenome (GOLD analysis project Ga0154004, IMG submission 104727) | Attine ant fungus gardens microbial communities from Florida, USA - TSFL088 MetaG | ecosystem: Host-associated > Fungi > Mycelium > Unclassified | place: USA: Florida, Lake Talquin State... | reverse complement strand
TTGCCGGCAGAAACAAGCTCTTTTGCGAAATCAAGACCGCCGGCAAAAACCAGTTGATAACCGATTTTGTAGAAATTGATCGTATTCTCCAGTTTGTCAACCACTGCTTCGGCTGCGGCAATATCGGGAACATCCAGGCCGATAATCAGACGATCCCGCATGGATTGTTGCATAAATACACTCCTTTTAAAGACAAGGTCTGATCTGGCATATTCCAGGATGGATTAAAAGGGGTAAATTTCAGGCAATTACGTGAATTTGCTGCAATCATTTTTAAAAGAAGCGGCAAGTTTATGAATAATGAAACAACCTGCCCTGTCCGGATAATGGCAATACTGTTTTGCGCGGGGCTGATCCGTTGCGCAGGCCCGCTGCTTCAAGCAGGCCCTTGTTGTGTTTTGCTTCATGATAAAAACCGCACGCACAAGGACGGATAGCCTGTGCCTGGTCTTTTTGCGCGGCCATATAAGCCCCGGGCCAGATATTTGACCGCGTAACGCAGGTTGGTTTCAGCCTCAAGCAGCCCCTTGCGCCGGGCCGTGGTAACCCGTGGTCTGCGCTGCGGGATGTGAAATTTGCATCAGACCCCAATATTGTTCGTTATGTGCTGCCGGATTACCGCGCTTTTCCGGATGGTAACGCGGCGCACAAGCTGCTCCGGCAAGCTGTAGGCTTTGGCGTGCGACAAGTTCACTTTCTGTTTGGCAGGTTTCATGAATTATATCATGAACAGAGCATGGAAAATCAGAAAACGTGATCTGGCCGTTATATGCTATTGGTTTTTAAAGCCATGTGCGCCAGATAAGGCGGTTTCTCAGGGAACCGTTTTTTACATCGACATAGACCAAGCGAACCAGGCGGGGCCTGCCGATGCTGTGGGTTGGTGTATCCTGTGCGCTGCTTGTCAGGCCGCCCGCAAACAACAGGGCCGCAGCTGGAAGAAGGTAAGAAACATTTTGCAAGAGGGCATTTTCTCAGGAATCAAAGTCCTTTTCCAGCTTTTTTTCCAGTTCGGCCAAATCCTCAGGGAGGGGTAACCCTTCTGCTCTCAGGGTGTTAAGCTTTTCACGCAGCATCACTTCGATTTCATGGGCATCTTCCGGTTGATTGATCATCTGCTCAAACAACAGGGCAATTTCCGCCTTGATATCTTCAAAAGCCATGATATTTCCTGATCTGCAAAAATTTACCCTGCCATAATCTGCTGATACAGGAAAAACGTGCATTTGCATTTTCTGTATCAACACATAGCGGATTTATATTATCCGCTGACGCTTTTCACCAGCTTATCATCTTTTACATGATCCGGAACAGGGACAGACGCGAGTTTTTTTATGATAACCTGTGCAATGTCGCGATATCGCCCGGCATGCTGGCCATCCGGCTCTGCCAGAATAACAGGTTCTCCCTTGTCGGATGCAACCCGGATCTTCGGGTCAAGCGGTATTTCCCCAAGAAATGTCACTCCTCCCTTTTCTGCTTCATTGCGTGCGCCGCCATAGCCGAAAATATCGTATCTCCTGCCTGTATCGGGCGCAATGAAATAGCTCATGTTTTCAATAATTCCCAAAATCGGCACACCGACTTTTGTAAACATTTCAATTCCCTTGCGCGCATCAATCAAGGCAAGATCCTGTGGGGTGGAAACGATGATGCTGCCGGAAAGCGGCACCTGCTGTGCAAGTGTCAACTGCGCATCGCCTGTGCCAGGCGGCATATCGACAACAAGCACGTCAAGAGGTGCCCACAGCACATCTTTGAGCATCTGTGTTACCGCTGACATAACCATAGGGCCGCGCCAGACTACAGGAGTTTTTTCGTCAACCAGAAAACCCATCGACATCAGTTTCAGGCCATATTGCTCCATGGGACGCAGCTTTTTGTCATGGACTACAGGGCGTCCATGCAGGCCGACAAGCCGTGGCAGGGAAGGGCCGTAAATATCAGCATCAAGAAGACCAACCGCCAAACTGTTTTCTTTCAGGGCAAGGGCAAGGTTGACCGCAGTTGTCGATTTGCCGACCCCACCTTTTCCGGAAGCGACAGCAATAATATGCCTGACACCCTCAAGCGGTGTGCGCCGGATAACTCCGGGCCGTGTCTGCTGTGGCGCCGGTCTGGCAGGGGCCGCCGGCTTTGCTTCTGCTCCCTGCTTTCTTTCCGCTGTTAGCGTAACAACCGCTGCATTGACCCCGTCAAGTTCTGTCACTGCCTTTTCCGCGGCTTGACGCAGCGGCTCAAGCTCCCGGGCACGTTCAGCCGGGACTGTAATGGAAAAAAATACCTTGCCATCGGCAATGAAGATTTCAGATACAAGCCCCAGAGAGATGATATCACTTGCGAAATCAGGGCCTTTGACCTGTTTCAGCCGGTTAAAAATATCCGTGCGGGTGACGGTGGTCATCCATTCCGTCCTTTTCACTGGTAAAATTGTTGCGTCAGATGCATGATTTTTTTACCATATACAATAATGCTGTCAAAAATTTTGCAGGCCTTTGGATCGGAAAATTACCGGTTTTTATAATGACATGCCGCCGCGGAAGATGGCAATGCGGTATCAGGCAGCACGGAATATTGTCTTTTGTGTTTCCAGTCTTGCTGTTTTTGGGGAGATATAGCCGAAATACTATCCGGGTTCTGGTTGCCAACCCAACGGGTGATGATTCTGGCATCGTTCTCGCCGATCATATGATTCTCCTCAATCATATGACTTTCAACCCTTGCGCCATTCATCCTGAGCAATGAGGAGAGTGCCGGGGCAAATGGGGAATAAAGCACATCATCCTTGCCGGAAATTGTTAAAATCCGGGCTTTGCGCAAATCTCCGGCCGGCATTTTGTCCAGCACAGGCATGGAGCGCATCAGAACCGCGCGGCGGACAAGATCAGGATGTTCCATCATCATGACGGCCAGAAGATTAGCTCCGTTTGAATAACCGACAAATGTAATGCGGGAGGTATCATATTGTTTCTCATCGGCAATACCGGTCAGGAAACGCACCAGCGCATCGGTTTCACGTTTGATATCCTTCTGGTCAAACCGGATTGGCGTAATCTTGCGGTACCAGCGGGTTTCGCCATTCTGGACAATGCGCCCACGCACACCGATAAGCGTGGCCCGCGGCCAGATGGGCCTGGACAGGGGGAAAAGCGTGGTTTCATCTCCGCCTGATCCGTGCAGCAGCACGACAATCTCACCCGACGGGTTTGCCGGGTGTTCAATCTGATACCGGAAATGCTCCTGATAAATGATATTTCTGTCTTTTTTCATCTTGTCTTTTTTTCCGGGGCCATCGGAAACTGTATTAAATATTTCCGGTCTGGCACAGGTAATGACCGCTCCTTTGCTGGCGACATCCGAAGCCTGGTCTGCACAATCCGCACTCCCCGCCCATGTTACGGAGAGTGTGCTCAAAAACGCTATATATACCACAATCAGGCGTTTTGTCATATACCGTATCTGCCGAAGAGAAATTTACGAAGCCTGAACTTTTTTCAAGCAAAGTCTAAAACGTGAATATTATAGCATATAAGGCAGTATGATGCAGCAATAATGTTTCGGTATGCCGGAATATACCGGTAAAACAGAAACAGCCTGGCCTGAAGGATTGCGCGATCCCGATTAACCGGCAAGGACAAGGATCGTGGCAACAGCTTTAAGAACAGGTTTTCATGGTATTGTGACACTGGTTTTTATCCTCTTTTTCCTGTGGGGAGGGCTTGCGCTCTGGTATCGTTTGCCTTTTGGCGGAGTGGTTCTGGCGGCGGTTCTTGTCAGCTGGGCCTTTCTGGCAGTCTTCGTTACCGGCAGTGAGTGGACAGCACGGCGGTTCAAGGCCCGTATTCTGGCGGTTGTGTTTTTTACGATGATGATGGTGTGGTGGAATACGCTTCATCCATCGCCAGGCCGGAACTGGCGGCCTGAACTTGCCCGTACAGTTGAGGGAAAAATCGAAGGATCCCGCGCATATTTATATAATATCCGTGATTTTTCATGGCAAACCCCTGATCAGGGCGGGATCCGCTGGCTGGATGCCGATTATGATCTTGATACAATCACAGATGTAAATGTGTATCTTTCTTACTGGATGGGATCGTGGATTGCTCACACGCTTGTCGGCTTTCGTTTTGCCGATGGCCGGGAACTGGTTCTTTCATCAGAAATCCGTCGGATAAAGGGAAGCCGCTTTTCAGTGGTTGGCGGATTTTTCAAACAGTTTGAACTGGCAATGATTGCCGCCTTGCCAGAAGATATTATCCGCCTGCGGACTGATGTCCGCCGGGAGGATGTTTTCCGTTATCGGCTTGGACTACACCCTGAAAAGGCCCGTATGCTTTTTGAAATTTATATTGATACTGCCAATAGCCTGGCCCGTGATCCGGAGTTTTACAATACGGTAACAACAAATTGCACGACAGTGGTTTTCAGGATGGCGCAGTTGATTGATCCCGGCCTCAGTCTGGACTGGCGTGTGCTGTTTTCCGGTAAATTGCCATCCTGGCTCTATGATCATGGGGTGATTGATACATCAATGTCTTTGCATGAAGTGGCGGAAAAAGCCTATATTACCGGTGGCCGGCCCGTGCCATCTGGCCTTTTACCGTGATTGCGCCGCACGATCGGAGCATGTATTTGCCGCTGACGATGCCGGAAATATTGACTTTGTGCAGGAAGTCTGCGTATAAGCGCGACAGAGGCATTCCCCTGAAGGGGGATAATGTTCGAGAGGACAGGATTGTTCCGTTAAAGAACCAAGAAGGGCCGCACGCCGCGGTATTTAAATAAATGAAACGTACCTACCAGCCTTCCAGACTTGTTCGCAAGCGTCGTCATGGTTTTCGCGCACGTATGGCTACTCCGGGTGGCCGTAAGGTGATTGCCGCCCGCCGCGCCCGTGGCCGCAAGCGGCTATCGGCCTGAATTTTGGCTTGGCCAGGTCGGGTGAATTGAATTTTTTGCGATGACAAAGTTTCCACTCCGCCTCCGCAAGAGAGCGGAGTTTCTGGCTGTACGCGAGGGAGAAAAACGCCGCGGGCCATTTTTTTTACTTGAGATCAGGCAACGCCCGCCCGATACCATTCCCGGCCTGGACGGCCCTGCCCGTGTCGGTTTTACGGTAACACGCAAAAATGGCAATGCCGTGATGCGTAATCGTATCAGGCGGCGTTTGCGGGAAGCGGTTCGTACCGCACTGGCCGATGACTTGGCGCCTGGTACCGACTATGTCATAGTGGCGCGTCCTGGCATTGCGTGTGTGCCTTTCAACCGTCTGGTGCAGGAGCTGAGGCGCCATATCAGACGGAAAATTTGAGCAGCAAACCGGAAAGTGTGAAGCGGTTCTCGAAGAAATTTGTTGCCTGAACAGAAATTCAGGATATTGGACATAATCCCGGCTTTTTGTCCGATGTTCCTGGTAAGATGGAAAAGCCTTGAACGGATCTCCGCTGATGGAATATAATCGTAATTTCTTTGTCGCCATTGTGCTTTCCCTGCTTGTTATCGTGGGATGGCAGTTTTTCTTTGTATCGCCGCAAAACAGGGCTGACAGGAAGATGGCCGAGGTTGCCGGGCAGGTCGAGGATGAGGAAGCCTGGCCGGCAGGCGTGCCGGACGGGGAAGAAGGGCGCGGTTCTTCTCCGGTTTCTGTCCGGCCTTGGGCGCCGTCAGAGACAGGGGGGGCGGCTGAGATGACACCTCAGGCGCGCCAGGCTGTTATCAGACAGATGGATCGTATCGAAATTGATACACCGCAGCTTAAGGGGTCACTCAATCTTGTCGGAGCACGGATTGATGATCTGCTGCTGAAAAATTACCGCATGACGGTTGACAGGAATTCGCCCAATATTGCACTTCTCAATCCGATGGGCTTCAGGCAGAGCTATTTTGCTGAATTTGGCTTCAACAGTAGTACGGTCAGCGCGAAGATTCCGCGTGACCAGACCCGCTGGCAGGTTGAAGGGGATAATCGGCGTCTGACGCCTTCATCGCCAGTGCAGCTTGTTTTTGACAATGGTAAGGGGCTTGTTTTCCACCGTACGGTTTCGGTTGATGACCAGTATATGTTCACTTTTGAGGATTCAGTGACAAACCGGAGCAGGGAGGCAGTTTCTCTTGCTCCTTATGGCCGTGTTTTACGTGTTTCTCCGCCGGAGACAGCAAATGGCACCTATCTTCTGCATGAAGGCATGATCGGTGTCATCGGCGAGGACGGGCTGAAGACCAGGACATATCATGACTTGTCTGGAGCCAGGGGGGAAGCCAGGGTTGTCAGTTTTGATGAGGTAACCGGCGGCTGGATTGGCATTACCGATAAATATTGGGCGGTTGCTCTCGTACCTTCGCAGGATATGCCCTATAAATCACGCTTTTCTTTCAATGAGGCTGGCGGCACGTGGTACCGGTCAGATTTTGTCGGCAAGGTGTTTTCGATTGCACCGGGTGCAACCGAAACTGTTACCAGCCGCGTTTTTGCCGGGGCAAAGCAGGTTGATGTTATTGACGCTTATGAAAAAAAACTTGGCATCAGGCAATTTGAACTTCTGATCGACTGGGGCCGGCTTAACTTTATTACAAAACCGATGTTTGTGCTGATTGACTGGCTTTACAAGCTGGTCGGCAATTTCGGTGTTGCCATTTTGCTTGTGACGGTCATTTTGAAAATCATTCTTTTTCCGCTTGCCAATAAATCTTACACATCAATGGCCCGGATGAAAAATGTTCAGCCGGCGGTGATGGAGATCCGTGAGAAATATGCCGAAGACAGGGTCAGGCAGCAGCAGGCACTTATGGAGCTTTACCAGCATGAAAAAATTAATCCGCTTGCCGGTTGCTGGCCGCTGGTTGTCCAGTTTCCTGTTTTCTTTGCTCTTTACAAGGTGCTGTACATAACGATTGAAATGCGCCACGCGCCGTTTTTTGGCTGGATTCAGGATCTTGCCGGGCCTGATCCGACGTCGCTTTTCAATCTGTTCGGGTTTTTGCCTTATAATGTTCCGCATTTCCTGATGATTGGTTTCTGGCCGGTTGTCATGGGTATCACCATGTTTCTGCAAATGCGTATGAACCCGGCCCCGCCTGATCCGGTACAGGCGGTGATTTTTAACTGGATGCCGCTGGTCTTTACATGGATGCTGGCTGCATTTCCTGCCGGACTGGTGATTTATTGGGCTTGGAATAATACGCTTTCAATTATTCAGCAGGCGATCATCATGAAGCGTCAGGGGGCGAAGATAGAGCTTTTTGATAATCTGAAAGCACTTTTCATTCGTAAGTCCGGATTGCACGGGAAGAGTTGACCTTGATGGGAACCGGCGGGCATCTGAAACTTTTTAACGGTAACTGGATTTTTATTCGCGGTGTTCCGTCGATGGAGTTTCTTCCGCCGGAAGGTCCGCCCGAGGTGGCTTTTGCCGGACGTTCCAATGTCGGCAAATCATCGCTTGTCAATGCGCTTGTGGGGCACAACAGACTGGCGCGCACCTCCAATACGCCGGGCCGCACACGGGAGCTTAATTTCTTTGTTCCAGAAAGATATAGCCTCACGGAGGATGATTTGCCGCCCATGGCACTGGTTGATATGCCGGGCTATGGTTTTGCGGAAGCGCCCAAAGCGCAGGTTGATGCGTGGACACGGCTGGTATTTGATTATTTGCGCGGACGTTCAACTCTTAAACGCGTTTATCTGCTGATCGATTCCCGCCACGGCATCAGGAAAAATGATATTGGGGTGCTTGATCTGCTTGATAAGGTTGCAGTTTCCTATCAGATTGTACTGACCAAGACAGACAAGATCAGGCCGTCCGGGCTTGAGATGCTGATGGGTGTGACCTGTCAGGCAATTGCCCGGCGCCCTGCGGCTTATCCGGAAATTCTTGCCACATCCTCTGAAAAGAAAGAGGGGATTGATGATTTACGGGCAGCGGTAGAACTGGTCATCAGGCAATAGGCTGTTTGTTTTGATTGCAGCAGAAAACGGTCTGTCACTTTTGGTTGTAACGCCATCCCTGTCTGGACAGTTTGCGGTGTTTTAGAAAAATTGTGCAATTTTTTGGCTTTCTGCTGCTTGTGGCTGTCACATTTCCTGACTGGTGGAGGATATTATGACGCAACTGGATAACAGCGGTTGACCACAAATATATTGGTGTCATGTATATTGTCCTTGTCAAGACGCGTTGTTTGGGAAAGGGATAAAATGATGCGGTGGTTTTCTGATTCAGCATTCCTGATTTTTCTTTGTGTTACACCTGCGGTGGCGGCAGAGGAAAAGGCCGGTAAAAATACTTCTGACACGATTACTGCTGTTCATTATATCTGTGAGCGCAATGTTGAAATACCGACTGTTTATATCAATACTGCAACCGGAAATGCTTATATCATTATCAATGTTGAAGGAAAGCAGGTGCCCATGAAGAAGCATGTCAACGCTTCAGGTGCCAGGTATATTGCGCTTGATGAGCAGAACAGTTACCGCTGGTATACAAAAGGTGATGAGGCTTATCTCGGCTTTCTGGAGGCGGATCATACGGCTGAGGAAAAAATTATCCTGTCCGATTGCAAGGCCGTAGATGACTAGAATATTTATCTGGATATTCTTTAACGGTCTGATTTCTGTTTATGAATAGAATGAAAATTACGGTTGAAATTGGAATTAACTCAGGGAAAACCTGCTGAGTTGGTAAGAAATACTTAATCTGAAATTTCAGGCTGGAATATGGAAAAGAAAACTTGCAAAAGAACAGGAAAGGCATCTTGTACCGGTTCTGAAAACCGGTTCTGAATAATTTGTATTTCCGTATTTTGAATTTAACAGCTTCCGGAGTTCCTGATGGGAAGACCGGACATCTTTTCTCACAAGATTCTGATAGAAACAGGATGACAGTTTTTCAGGTGCCGAGAATTCTGGCCGGTGAAAAATAATAAAGAAAATTGAGTTTATTTACACCTTGCCGGACAAATTTTCCCCGAACGCTTCTATTCAGGAAAAATTTATGCATTTCTATAAGATGCTGTGATGATTTATCTCTTATCATGCAGGTTTTTATTCCTGATAATTAACAGGAATACTTTGCAGTCGGATGGAAACATTTGACACCCGCAGATGCAAAGCCGTATTATTTCAGCCTTGATAAAAGAGGATAAAATGATACGGATTGATGAGGGTTTTGGGCCGGATGTTGCAGGATGAACACAGGCTTTCGATATTTCCAGCTTTTTTCAAGGTGAAAGACCGGCATATTCTGGTTGTCGGCTCAGGTGCTGAAGCGCTTGCCAAAATACGCCTTATTGCTGAAACCTCAGCGTTGATTGTTGCTGTTGCTCCTGATCCTGAACCGCTGTTATATGCTTATCTGAAAAAGATTACGCAGTCTGGCGGTTTTGTAAAATGGCTTGATGTGCCGTTTGACAGAGCCATGCTTGATGGTGCAGTTCTGGTTTTTGCTGCAACAGGCGATTTCGCGCAGGATTGTGCTGTGGCGGCTGCGGCAGATCAGGTGCATATTCCGGTCAATGTGGTTGATCGTCCCGAGCTGTGTGACTTTTTCACCCCGGCGCTTGTGAATCGGGTGCCGATTGTCGTCGCCATTGGATCAGAAGGAACGGGGCCGGTTCTGGTTCAGCTTATCCGCTCACGTATTGAAGCACTTCTATGCCCTGGAATTGGCCGGCTTGCCCGTTTTGCCGGCCATTTCCGTAAACTGGTCGGGACGTACATTGCAGAAGGCAGTGCGCGCCGCAAATTTTGGCGTGAATTCTTTAGCGGTACAGTCGCTGGTGCGATTTTCCGTGGTGATGAAACGGCAGCCAGGAAAAATGCTCTGGAATTGCTGGCGGCAAATCAGAGTATCAGTCATCGGATTCATTTTTTATATGTCGGGCATGGGGTGGTTGACTGGCTGACGCTTGGCGGGCAGCGCGCGCTTATGGAGGCAGATGCCATTATTCATGATGGTGATGTGGTCGGCGATATTCTTGGCCTGGCCCGCCGGGATACGGATTTTTTACCCGTTTCATCATCGCCTTCTGCCGCAGTACAACTTGCCGAAAGGCTTTGCCGAAAGGGCGGGCAGGTACTTCGTCTTGTGACAGATGAGGCCAGACTTGCTGAAGAGACAAGGCTGCTTGGTATCCATGGTGTTGATTTTGAGATTATCCCTTTTCTATCAATCGGTGAAGTGGCTTTGAGAGACAGCGCTCATCTCCCGTCCTGCGCTGCCATCATCTGTGACAGTGTGGCACAGGGCCAAGACAAGCTGCCTGGATGAGATATAGCTTGAACGGGGAACAGTCAAAACAGACAAAAGATTATGGCAAACAGCTGTAAGAAAGAAAAAATAACCGTGTTGCTCAGGGTTTTAACGACCAATAGACTCATCGACAGGCGCCCGGTCTGGTATGGTGCGGATGAGGAGCGGGGCGGAGATATTGGCGAGGCTGCCGTTGCAGATAATCCTCAGGCCCGTGTTTCGCTTGAACAGGCAGGCCACAAAAAACAATGAAATCGTTGATGCGGTTGAGACCGTTGTGAATATTTGTTTGTCGTTGCATACCAGGGCCGGGGAGCAGTTTATAGACACTTGCCGGCATGCTGGTATGCTGCCGTTCAGGCAGACGCTTTATGATACTGTCGGTAAAGCTGCCTGAAAGGGGATGGATATACCGGATAACAACAGGGAACTGTGAGGGACGGGCGGTTTTTGTGAAGATGCTTATGTCCGGGCAGATGGATGCGGAAACACGCAGCAGGACAGGTGTTTTGTTGCAGCAGGTGAAGATATCGGGACGCTGTTACCATTTCTGGCAGTTGTTCCGGTGATTGCGCTTGATTTTCCGGTTTTTTTGCGGCGATCGCTCCTGTTTTACAGCCATACGGTTCAGGACAATCCATCATTATCCAGGTAAGTCGCGGGCTGTGGAGAATGTATTGATTGATCAGGTTTCCAGTATGCTGTGTTGCGGTTTTGATACGTTTGAAATAACCCATCCATTGACCCGGATGCGCATCATGGATTATACGACAGGTGTTTTCCCTGGCTTTTATCATCCCGGCACGGGGCTGGTGTGTACCGGGATACAGCGTATCTGGTGTCATGTTTCGGTAGAGGCGGGAACTGTAGTGTAAAAGCAACATACGTGATTTTATATGTTTTAGTCTTTTGTTTCCGGTTATGATGCGTTAGAAGAAGAAAATGGCTGGAAGAAGGAAATTAACCAGGGCGGAGAGTGCGGCACTGACGGCTGTCCTTGTTTTTCTGTTTAAGGGATATTTTTCTTCTCTTGCCTGGAAAAACAGGAGCGGTTATGTAATATCAGCTATTTATGCCGTTTGTTTATCTCTGGCAGGTATTTTGGCTATGCTTGCAATTTCTGCCATGCCGGCAATGATTATCTCTTTGGCGGCGGCGATTGGATTTGCTTTTTATCACAGCGGTCAGGAACGTGCTGATTTTGAAAGGCGTTATCAAGAGCATCATTCCAGTTTTGCGCCTGCCTATAATGCGCATTACGCTTTGCCTGCCGGCAGAAATAAAATCTATGCTTATACGATTGCTGGTAAGGAAGGTTTTATAAAGGTCGGTCAAACAATAAAAAGAACTGATGACAGAATATTAACTCAATTAAGAACGGCTGATATTCGGCCGGTAGTTCTTTGGGAGATTTATTCTGTAACGCAAAGCGGCCGACAATTTACTGATCATAATCTGCATAGTTTTTTGGTTTGTAGTGGGTATAAAAGGGTTAAGGCTGCCAATGGGCGCAATACGGAGTGGTTCCAGATCGGCAAGGAAGATCTTCATAAGGAAGTCTATAGGTTTTATGTGAGCAGTTGAGTCCTGATCTGAAAAATTATGAATATAAAAAATGAAAATATCACGGTATCGTTTTTGCCAAAATGCTTTTATAGTGCCGGGGCAGGTGTTGTTCCGGGCGGATTACATTGGGGATCGCGATGATGGATGATTATGAGAAATTTGCCACCGGCCTGCTGATTGTTTTTGGTGCGTTGATTATTGGTAGCCTGCTGGCCCTGCATATTGCCATAGAAAACAAGGCCGGTTTTCTTTTTGCGCTTGCGGCGGCTGTTATAGGCTGGTTTTCAGCATTTGCGGTTTTGTTTGACAAACCGCGTGGTTATTTCTGGATGATTGTTGCGGCCATTTTATGTGTGGCAATGTCAATCACCTGCTATGTTCGTTGATAACAAGCAGACGATTTGTGAAATTCATTGAAGGTTATGATTGATTGTTTGAAGAGTTTTGGCAATCGTCTCTATGCGTTTTTATTATGAAATCGGAAAAACAAAGAACTGTGAAGTTATCAAGAATTTTTGAACGGAATTGATCAGATTTATACAATCACCAGCTTCATATCTTATCAACTTTTGATTTCATCCGGGGTTGGATGTGTGCAGTAAACAGAGGGGAACCGGATGCGTGACAGCAGGAAGGGGGGTAACACTGCGGACAGGGCAGGTTTACCTTGCCTGTCAGAAAAGAGTGCTTCTCTGAAAATATCAGACAGGCCTGGAAAGATACTTTCTCCGTCAAAATAAACAGGATAATTTTTTTCAGTTTGTCTAAAAATTACGCGGCAGGTTTCTTTGACGGGAATATATGTTAACTCTGTTTTCCGGCCTTTGTCTTTTAAATTATCAATTTCTGTCGTTTTTTCTTGGTGTTTTTGTGAGTGATGTACATTGCAACGCTGTCATTTGTGCCGGGGCAGTGAGATATTTTCTTTCCATTTACAGATATTCAGGCCATTGCTCATTAACTTTTCATCCGTGTTGAGAGATACAATATTCCATGCTTTTTGTGTTAAAGAATGATATTCATGCGGACGCAATATCATCAGCATAACTAATCCTTAATTCCGTAATTTTTCTTCGAACCAGTCTTTTCCGGTTTTACGTCAGTAAGCCCCGGCATAGCCAGATGCAGTTATAGCAGCACAAATACCGCAAAAAATTTCAGCCGATGATATAACATATACTGAATTGCCCTTCTGTTGCGTGATATGCTGCCAGGCCAATCAGCCCGCAGATGAGTGTCAGTGTAATATCTGGTTGTTTGCGATGCCTCTTATTCCTGCATCTGCAATGGAATAACCGATGTAGCCTGATACTGGGGAGCAGGGCCGGTATTGAAAGTTCAGGAAAGCCTGGAGATGCTTTTTAACTTTGTCTGTAAACAAATACTTGTATATTTTGCTGCGACTTGACGTTTGGTTCAAATTACCTTGTTATTCTGGCAGGGAGAAGCCGTCAGATAGCTGTGCAATAGTACCCGATTGACATAAAGATTTCTTTATGTCACTGAAACAGAACAGGGAAAAGGCAGTTGACATTATGACACATCCGGCCTCGTTATTGTTCGGCGATAAAAAATCAGGATCAAGCCGTCCTGACAGGTTAAAAACTGTTGCGAAAGAACGTATCCTTGTTCTTGATGGAGCAATGGGAACACAAATACAGGAGCTTGGCTTTCAGGAAGAGCATTTTCGTGGCCATCGGTTTGTTTCCTGTGATTGTGTGCTTAAAGGCAACAATGACTTGCTCAGCCTGACACAGCCGAAGGAAATTGAGGAAATTCACTACCGCTATGCGCTGGCGGGTGCAGATATTCTTGAAACCAACACGTTTTCTTCCACCTCTCTTGCCCAGGCCGATTATGGCATGGAGGCAATGGTTTATGAGCTTAACCGTGACGGGGCACGGCTTGCACGCCGTGCAGCCGGGCGGGCTGAAAAACATGATGGCGATGTGCGTTTTGTTGCCGGTGCAATCGGCCCGACCAATCGTACAGCATCCATTTCTCCTGATGTGAATAATCCCGGTTTTCGTGCTGTTACTTTTGATGGGCTACGTGTTGCTTATGAGGAGCAGATCAGGGGATTGATCGATGGCGGGGTTGATCTTCTGCTGATTGAAACGATTTTTGATACGCTGAATGCCAAGGCGGCAATTTTTGCTGCGCAGGAAGTTTTTGCCGAAAAAGACATTGAACTGCCCGTGATGATTTCCGGCACAATAACGGATTTGTCGGGGCGTACACTTTCAGGTCAGACTCCAGCCGCATTCTGGTATTCGATTGCGCATGCCAGGCCTTTTTCTGTCGGGCTGAATTGCGCCCTTGGTGCGGGGGCGATGTATCCGCATATAAGAGAGCTTGCACATGTGGCTGATACCCTTGTTTGCGCCTATCCGAATGCGGGTCTGCCCAATGCCTTCGGTGAATATGATGAGACGCCGGAAAAAATGGCGGGAGATATGGCGGATTTTGCCCGTGACGGACTTGTCAATATCGCTGGTGGCTGTTGCGGCTCAACACCGGATCATATCCGCGCCATAGCTGGGCAGATAAAGGAATTTGCACCCCGTAAGGTACCGGAAGTTGCCCCTCTTCTGCATCTTTCGGGTCTTGAGCCTTTTACCCTCACCCCTGATATTCCATTTGTCAATGTGGGAGAACGCGCCAATGTCACCGGTTCTGCGCGCTTTCGCAAGTTGATCACTGGCGGTGATTATACCGCTGCGCTTGATGTTGCCCGTACCCAGGTTGAAAACGGCGCACAGGTGATTGACATCAACATGGATGAAGGCCTGATCGATTCAAAAGCAGTGATGGCCGGTTTTCTCAACCTGCTGGCAGCCGAGCCGGATATTGCCCGTGTGCCGGTTATGATTGATTCCTCCAGGTGGGATGTGATTGAAGCAGGCCTCAAATGTGTGCAAGGTAAGGCGATTGTCAATTCTATCTCGCTCAAGGAAGGTGAAGAAAGTTTTGTTGCACAGGCAAAACTGGCTCGTGCCTATGGGGCGGCTGTTGTCGTTATGGCATTTGATGAGCAGGGCCAGGCCGATATCAGGGAACGGAAGGTGGAAATCTGCACCCGTGCCTACAGGATATTGACGGGCAAGGTCGGTTTTCCGCCTCAGGATATTATCTTTGATCCCAATATTTTCGCTGTTGCCACCGGGATAGAAGAACATAACAATTATGGTGTTGATTTTATTGAGGCAACACGTGAAATCCGCAGGACATTGCCGTATGTGCACGTTTCGGGCGGTATTTCCAATCTTTCCTTTTCCTTCCGTGGAAATGAGCCGGTGCGTGAGGCAATGCACGCTGTGTTTCTGTATCGGGCCATTCAGGCGGGTATGGATATGGGTATTGTCAATGCCGGCCAGCTTGCCGTCTATGAAACGGTTGATCCTGAATTGCGGGCTGCCTGTGAAGATGTGGTTCTGAATTCTGATGCCGGTGCGACCGAGCGTCTTTTGGCGCTTGCCGGAAAATATCACGGCGTGCAAGGCAGCAGGGCAGAGACAAGGGATCTGTCCTGGCGTGAATGGCCGGTTGAAAAGCGGCTGGAGCATGCTCTCATCAACGGTATAACCGGATTTATCGAACAGGATACGCAAGAGGCACGCCTTGCAGCCCGCCGCTCGCTTGATGTGATTGAAGGCCCGTTGATGGCCGGTATGGATGTGGTTGGTGATCTTTTCAGTGCGGGCAAGATGTTTCTGCCGCAGGTTGTCAAATCTGCGCGGGTGATGAAAAAAGCCGTAGCGGTGCTTTTGCCTTATATGGAGGCGGAAAGAGAAACTGCGGGAAACAGGGGCCGGCATAGTGCGGGCAAGATCGTGCTTGCCACTGTTAAAGGAGATGTGCACGATATTGGCAAAAACATTGTTGGTGTTGTGCTTGCCTGTAATAATTATGAGATTGTTGACCTTGGGGTCATGGTGCCGTCAGCCAGAATTTTGCAGGCAGCAAAAGAGGAAAAGGTAGATGCCATTGGCCTTTCGGGGTTGATTACGCCTTCGCTTGATGAAATGGTCAATGTTGCTTCTGAAATGGAAAAGGAAGGTTTTGACATTCCTCTTCTGATTGGCGGGGCAACGACAAGCCGGGTGCATACGGCGGTGAAGATTCATCCGCATTACAAGCGAGGACAGGTGGTTTATGTGATGGATGCCAGCCGCGCTGTCGGCGTGGTGTCCTCGCTGCTGTCGCCTGAAACAAAAGACAGCGCGATTGCGGAAGTCAGACAGGAATATGCCAGGGTTGTTGCGGCACATGAAAAAAGCGAGGCTGAGAAAAAGCGTTTGCCGCTCATACAGGCCCGTGCTAATGCATTAAAGCTTGACTGGAAGGATTATACGCCGCCAAAGCCTTCCTTCCTCGGGACAAAAGTCTTTAAGGATTGGGATCTTGCTGAACTGGCGGAATATTTTGACTGGACGCCGTTTTTCCAGAGCTGGGAGATGCGCGGGCGGTTTCCTGCTATTCTTGATGATGAAAGACAGGGCAAGGCGGCCCGCCAGCTTTATAATGATGCCCGTGCCATGCTGGATCAAATCATTGCCGAAAAGTGGTTTACTCCTAAAGCGGTCGTTGGCTTCTGGCCGGCAAACAGCATCGGGGATGATATCTGTATTTATACGGATGAAAGCCGCAGCGACAGGCTTGCGACCTTTTATACACTGCGCCAGCAGCTTACCCGCCGTGAGCATGTCGCCAATCTGGCTCTGGCTGATTTCGTGGCGCCTGAGGCGAGTGGCAGGGCAGATTATGTCGGCGGGTTTGTCGTGACGTCCGGTTTGGGCGAGGAAGCACCTGTCAGGTATTTTGAGCAGGCGGATGATGATTATTCGGCTATTCTGGTCAAAGCCTTGTCTGACCGTTTTGCCGAAGCCTTTGCCGAATTGATGCATGAGCGTGTGCGCAAGGAATTGTGGGGTTATGCAAGAGATGAGCATTTTACGCCGGAAGAGCTGGTCGGAGAACCTTACAAGGGTATTCGCCCTGCACCGGGTTACCCTGCCCAGCCGGATCATACGGAGAAACGCACATTGTTTGATTTGCTTGATGCTTACAGAAAAACCGGCGTCATGCTGACCGAGAGTTACGCAATGTGGCCGGGTTCTTCTGTTTCGGGGCTTTATTTGGCGCATCCTGAGAGTCATTATTTCGGGGTAGCCAAGGTTGAGCGGGATCAGGTCAAGGATTACGCTGCACGAAAAGGTATGGCAGTAGAGGAGGTTGAACGATGGTTGGAGCCTGTTCTTAATTATTCAATCCGAAAAGGCGCAAATGCCGCCTGATACAGGCAGTTTCCAAAGCATTTTGCAATCAGGTGCGACATTTGGCATCTGTAGGAATGTGGCAGCACAGGGAAATGTATTTTGCAGCCTGATGGCATATTCGAGATATGCAGACAGGCAGTAAAGCAAAGAAACCGGAACATTCAGTTTGATACAGCCAGAACTGGAAATGCTTTGGAATACGCCTGTAGCCACGGGGTGAACATTGCTGTATTGACAGGCACAGACTGCAATGAATGAGAGACCGGAAAATATGAAATTTCTTGATCAGGCAAAAGTTTATATCCGGGCAGGCAATGGCGGTGCCGGTGCTGTCTCCTTCCGCCGTGAGAAATTTCTTGAATTCGGTGGGCCGGATGGCGGCGATGGCGGCCGTGGCGGTGATGTGTGGGCTGAGGTGGTTGATGGCCTTAATACCTTGATCGATTATCGATACCGGCAGCATTTTCATGCCAGGACAGGTGTACACGGTATGGGGCGAAACCGTACCGGTGCAAGGGGTGTGGATGTGGTGCTTAAGGTGCCTGTGGGCACCCAGATTTTTGAAGAGGACAATGAAACGCTCATTTGCGATCTGACAACGATCGGGGAGCGTTACCGCCTTGCCAGGGGCGGGAACGGCGGTTTCGGCAATCTGCATTTTACGACATCAACCAATCGTGCGCCGCGGCATGCCAATCCGGGACAGGAGGGCGAACAGCGTACCATATGGCTGCGCCTGAAGCTGATTGCCGATGTCGGCCTGATCGGGCTGCCCAATGCCGGAAAATCAACTTTTCTGTCCAGTGTAACTGCGGCCCGGCCGAAAATTGCCGATTATCCTTTTACCACATTGCACCCCAATCTGGGGGTTGCACGCATTGACAGGCGCGAATTCGTTCTGGCTGATATTCCGGGGGTGATTGAAGGTGCGCATGAAGGGGTCGGCATTGGCGACCGTTTTTTGGGCCATGCCGAACGGACAAGCATTCTGCTGCATCTGGTTTCTGCGCGTGAAGAAGATGTGACAAAGGTTTATCATGTCGTTCGTCGTGAACTGGCGGCCTATGGCCAGGGACTTGTTGACAAGCCTGAAATTGTTGTTCTGTCGCAATGTGATATTATCAGTGATGAAGAGCGGCGTGAAAAAACTGCCGCACTCAGAAAAGCAAGCGGAACAAGGGTTCTTGCGCTTTCTGCCGTTAGCCATCAGGGGCTTGAGGAGGCTTTGCGGGCTGTTTTGTCCGTGGTTGATCAGGGGCGTAATCCAACAATTTAGGTGATTTCAGGTTTTGATTGCATCAAAACAGACAATCCGGTTTTCATATCTGCAACTTTTCGGGAAATGTTTTTTGCTTTACCGTGTTGTCCCGGGGCAGGTGTATCATTTGGCTCCGGGGTGATTTGAAGAGAAATTTTTATATACCGGCCTGTCTGCAACAGTTTGTATGTGATCGCCATATTGTTGTAAAAACCGGTTCGGCACCGGTGGTTAACCGGCAAACAACCTGTCATGTCATTGCCAGTACCTGGATGTATTGCACCGGTGTGTATGGTGCAGCAGGGATATTGCCGGCCGGGCTGTTGCTGAAATGCACCCTGTTTCCATTCCTGGCGGGTTTGTCCGGTAATGGCTGTGAAGTCCGCAGTACACAAGAGATGCAGGCATTGTTCGCCGGTATCTGTCTGGCATTAGATGAAGACTGGCATACTGAATGTCTTGGTGCTATTATTCCAGCAGAACTTGTTGATGATGCTGATGAGGCGATTGACCATATCAACAGTCATTCTTCCCGTTATACAGAAGCAGTTATTGCACAGGATTTACAGGTGATAGAAAAATTCTTTAATCATATTGATTCCGTTATTCCGGTTCATAATGTCTCAACACAGTTTGCAGATGGCGAAGAGTTTGGCTTCGATGCTGGGATCAACGTCGCAACAGGCGAAATCCACGCACACGGGTTGATCGGAACTGAACTGTTGGCTTCATTCAAATACCGTATTTCCGGTAGTGGGCAGACCCGCGCGTGAGTGCCGGTGCAGCCTGTCAGTATCAGCGTATGCCTCATGTTGAAAAAGGCATGGCTGTCGGTTTGTTCGGCGGTTCGTTCAATCCTCCGCATAAAGGGCATGTGCTGGTCGCCAATACAGCGCTTGTGCGTCTGAAGCTGGATCAGCTCTGGTGGATGGTAACACCCGGCAATCCGTTGAAGGATGTGCACAAGCTTGCCCCCCTTGAGGAACGCATTGCCCTGAGCAGGGCGCTGGCGGATAGCCCGCGTATTTATGTAACGGCATTTGAGGAAAAAATCCAGACACGTTATTCGGCTGATACTATTGCCTATGTCTTGCAGCATAATCCGGGCGTGCATTTTGTCTGGGTTATGGGGGCTGACAATCTGGCAATGTTTCATCGTTGGCAGCAATGGCGCAGGATTGTAAACACAATTCCTGTTGCGGTAATTGATCGGCCTGGTTCCGGCCATGCAGATGTATCTTCACCCATGGCCCGGACATTTGCACGTTTTCGCGTTGCGGAAAATATGGCATCCTCGCTTGCATTGAAAAGAGCACCTGCCTGGACATTTATTCATGGTCGTCGTTCTTCAATGTCGTCAACAGCCTTGCGGGCCTTGTAAATTATCTTGTATTTCACGATATTAGGGTCACGTTAAAGATGATGGAGCATACAGGATGTCGGGTTGTTGTCATGGGGCGGCTTTTTGCTTCTGCTTTGGAAATATGCGGAAATTTGTCTGGCGTGCTGTTTCTTTTCCACAAATCAGAAATACAGCGCCGGGTTTATTTTATGAAGTTGCGGATTATCCGGCAAGCGGTATCCACTTTTCCGGTTGCTGCTCTAGGTTTTTCTTGAAATAAAGCCATATAATTTGCAGCCTGAACGGGTTGCAGGATATTGCTTGTCGCATTGTTCATATTTTGACAGGAAAGGGGCAACACTGACAACTGTAATAAAAAGGTCGAATGAACGACCATTTACTCCGGAAAAAAATGGAAATATTCCGTTGGATGCCGGTCATCTTAAAGCAATTCTGGCCAGTCTTGAAGATGCCAGCGCGGAAGAGATTGTTCTCATCGATATCCGGGAGAGATCGATTCTTGCTGACTTCATGGTGATCGCTTCGGGACGCTCACAGCGCCATGTAGCTGCTGTTGCTGGTCATCTTTTGCATCAGCTTAAGCAAATCGGGTGCGGTAATGTTCGGGTTGAAGGTCAGGCAAGCGGAGATTGGATATTGATTGATGCCGGTGATATCATCATGCATCTTTTTCATCCTGAGGTACGCGCCTTTTATAATCTTGAAAAAATGTGGATTGAGCCAGGACTTTCCGAAGACGTGTCAAAAGTTCAGGGGCGATAAGCTCCAGGACATTTTCAGGAGAAGCGGGAACCGGTTTTCCGTCTGGAGATGCGATAAACTGGGGAATCAGGAGCCTGTCCATTATTTCAATAATGAATGGGTTGGTTCTGGTGCAGATATCGGTTTTTGCAGTTGGCCGTATGAAAAAGGGGCCGGAATATGAGCTTGGCGAGCGTTATTTTCGGCGTTTTGCAAAAGCAGCCGCACCTTTGGGCTTAAGTTTTTCCGGCGTCCGGGAAATTGCTGAAAGCCGTGCTCGGGTTGCAGTCCGGCGCAGACAGGAGGAAAGTGCAGATATGCTTTCCGGATTGAAGAGAGATATTTGCCTCATCGTGCTGGACGAGCGTGGAAAGTCCATGACATCATACGCTTTTGCTGAAAAAATTGCCAGTTGGCGGGATGAAGGCAAACGCGGGGTAATAATTGCTCTGGGCGGGCCTGATGGTCATAATGAGCAAGTACGGGGGCAGGCTGATCTTCTTATGTCATTTGGTGCAATGACATGGCCGCATCAGCTTGCACGTATTATGATTGGCGAACAGCTTTACCGTGTAACAACGATTTTGAGCGGACATCCCTATCATCGGGAATAAGGGGGTGGTATAAGGCAGGAATGGCTGCTGTTCGTGATGAAATTTGAACTGGGTATGTGCTGATCATTGTGGTATTCTTATCCCGGCAGGGTATATACCCTGCCGGGATAAGAAGCTGGAAATGGGAAATCACTTCACTTTTACGAGATGGAAGTTAACCTGTTTTATAGGATGACAGGGTAAAATTTATCCTGATTCCGCTGAAGACAGGCGGGTTGGCATGGTGGTTATGAGGAAGAACAGGACAATATTTGTGTGCAAAGCTGTTCATTGTCTGATTGCACTGGCGGTATGCGGGTTTTCAGGTGTTGCCGGTATATCTGCCGGTTCTGCCCAGCCTGCCGGCTCTGCTGCGGATGGCCGTCTCCCGACTGACAGGGCGCTTCTGGATATCCGGCATAATATAGTGCTGTCGCAGCAGCGGGCTGCTCTTCTTGCTGATGAAGTCAGAACCCTGCGAAAAGACCGGAAAACCTTGACAGAAGCATTGGTCAAGGCTGCAAAGGCGGAGCGCGAGTTCGGGCAGGATATCCGGGTGAGCGAAGACAGGCTGAGAGTGCTTGTTGAAAAAAAGCATGTAGTGGAAAAAGCATTCAAAGACCGCCGCAGAGAATTTTCAACAGTGCTGGCGGCGTTGGAACGCATGGGGTTTAATCCGCCTCCTGCCCTTTTGGTTCATGCCGATGATGCCCTGCAATCGGTGCGCAGCGCTGTGTTGCTTGGCTCTATTGTGCCGGAAATACGGATGCGCACAGAGATGCTGGCCGCTGATTTGAAAGAGCTTGAAATGATAACAAAATCTGTCAGGGCTGAGGGAAAGCGGCTTGCAGATGCAGTTGAGAACCGGCAGGCGGAAAAAAAGCGTTTATCATTACTTTTGGCTGAAAAAGCCAGGCTGCAAAAAGAATCAGAGGAAAATCTCGTCGCCGAAGAAAAACATAACCGCGAACTTGTTGAAAAGGCGAAATCCTTGCAGGAACTGTTTGCAGAATTACATCGTCAGTCAAAATTGCAGACAGGCACTGAAACTCGGGATAGACTGTCTTTGATGCAGATTCAAACCGATTTTGCAGCTTTGCAGGGATTGCTCCCTCTGCCTGTTGACGGGCGTCGGGTGCAGACTTTCGGACAATCTTCGCATGGCGAGGTGATTGAGACAGAGTCTGGTGCTGTGGTAACAGCACCGGTGGAAGGGATTGTACGCTATGCCGGCACGTTCCGTTCCTATGGGCGGCTTTTGATTATTGATGCCGGAGGGAATTATCACCTTGTTCTGGCGGGTCTTGGCAGAATTGATGTTGCACAGGGCCAGATGTTGCTGCAAGGTGAACCTGTCGGTGTCATGGGCGCACAACTTGTCGCGAGTACAGCTGCTTTCGATGTAGGCAAAAGCCTGCCAATGCTTTACATAGAATTTCGGAAAGATGGAAAACCTGTAAACCCGGCGCTCTGGTGGGCGCGCAGGTAGTCGGGAAGGAACGGGAATGCTTCATAAGATAACACTTGTTTTGGTTGGAATCCTGCTGGGCGCCACATCGATGATTATGGTGCAGTCGGTTGCCTCTTCGGCAGATGGGACAGGCGTGGATACGTATCACCAGCTTGCGATTTTTGGCGATATATTTGAGCGGGTGCGGGCGCAATATGTAACGCCTCCAGATGAAAAAAAACTGGTGCAGAATGCAATTAACGGCATGCTGACCTCACTGGATCCGCATTCTTCCTATATGGATGCTGAGGCAGCCAAGGATATGCGTGTTTCAACCAAAGGTGAGTTTGGCGGCCTTGGTATTGAAGTGACGATGGAAAATGATGTTATCAAGGTTATTGCGCCCATTGATGATACACCGGCTTCCAAGGCAGGTGTCCTTGCCGGTGATCTGATTGTGAAGATTGACGGTGATGATGTCCGCGGCCAGACACTGACCGAAGCGGTTGATAAAATGCGCGGCGAAGCCGGTACAAGCATCAGGCTCACACTTGCACGTCCGGGTGTTGACAAGCCGATTGAGCTTACGGTGATGCGTGCTGTCATAAAGGTCAAGGCGGTACGGTACCGTGTAGACAGGGATATCGGCTATATACGCGTTATCCAGTTTACCGAGCAGACATATGATGATTTGAAAAAGGCAATTGCAGATATCCGGTCACAGGTTCCGGACAATAAGCTGAAGGGCTATGTGCTGGATTTGCGTCTCAATCCCGGTGGTTTGCTTGATCAGGCGGTCAGTGTATCTGATGCTTTCCTTGAAAGGGGCGAAATTGTTTCAACCCGTGGCCGTGAGCAGCAGGATGTCATGCGTTTTGATGCCCATGCCGGTGATCTGAGCCATGGCAAGCCAATTGTCGTGCTTGTCAATGGCGGTTCGGCCAGTGCGGCGGAAATTGTTGCGGGTGCGTTGCAGGATCATCGCCGTGCAACCGTATTGGGGACACAGTCTTTTGGCAAAGGGTCTGTTCAGACCATTATCCCGCTTGGTGAAAATGGTGCGCTGCGCCTGACAACTGCGCTTTATTATACCCCTGCGGGCCGTTCTATCCAGGGCAAGGGGATTACGCCGGATATCACGATTGAGCAGCCGCTGCCGGATGAATTCAAGGGTTATGACATGAGTTATGGTGAATCCGAGCTTAAAGGGCATATTAAAGGTAAGGAGGAGGATGAGAAGGGATCAGGCTCAGTTGCCTATGTGCCCAGGGATCCCAAGGATGATGTGCAGTTGAATGAGGCGCTTAAACTGTTGCGCGGTGAAATTGCCAATGCGGCGTTTCCACCAGATCCGGCGAAAGGTGTACCCAATTAAAGCAGTGTCGGAAAACGGGCACCCGTTTTCCGACAGGGTTGTTTTCGGGGTAAGGATTGTGGATGAAGAAAAAGGCGTGGATGTGCGGTCTGCGCCTTTTTTGTGTATCGGTGTTATTGATTTATAAAATTTTCAGCCAGAGCATTTTACAGTCGAATGAAACATTCGATCTCCGCAGTAATGCAACCGGGTAAAGATTTGAAGGATCCGGTTTGATTGCATCAAACCGGATCTTCTTGAATGGTCTGCCTTTGACAGGGAACACTATATTGTTTTCGATTCTTTAAGTTGCTACGTCCGGTTTCGCGTTTGAATGCTTTCATTTAAATGTGCGATGCTCGGAGAAAATTATCAAGGAAGGGCAGAATATAAATATGATAAAAAACATTGATCCTGAAACACTTCCTTATCGGCTCTGTGTTGGCATTGCTGTTTTTAATCATGTCGGCAAAGTGTGGGCCGGGCGGCGGCGCCTGGGAAAAAATGATGAGATAACCGATGCCGTGAAGCTGTGGCAATTGCCGCAAGGCGGTATTGATGACGGGGAAGAACCGCTTGAAGCTGCTTATCGTGAATTATGGGAGGAAACGGGTATCTGTTCTGTTGAACTGATCGGGGAGATGGATGGCTGGATTGACTATGATTTGCCTCATGAGCTTGTTGGCATTGCATTACGCGGTAAATATCGCGGACAGCGACAAAAATGGTTTGCCCTGCGCTTTACAGGGCAGGACAGCGAAATCACCATTAATCCGCCACCTGACGGCAATATAACTGAATTTGATGACTGGGCGTGGGTGACACCGGAAAAGATACCGCGCATGGTGGTGCCTTTCAAGCAGGCTGTTTACGAAAAGGTGGTGGCGCAGTTTCGTACGATCGTTCACTTTTAAATTATTTTCAGTTTTGCCGGTAAGACCGTTAATGATCCAGGTTTTTTATTTTATTACATTTCCGGACAGATCGGAGACGGATCAGAAAACAGCCCATTGGCAGTTTTCCCGGTGCAAACGCTCCCGCTTTTTCTGAAAATGCTTGAGGGTGGATGGTTTTCAGATTGCTTCAGGGGTATAGCCTTTTTCTACAATAATTCTGGCAAGCCGTATCTTGTCTGAAGTGCCGGTGACTGTTACGATATGCCGGTCAAGATCAATGGCAACATGTGTACCGGGAATTGTGCTTTCAATTGCGTCAGTAATGGTTTTAACACAGTGGTTGCAACTCATATCCCGGACGTGGAAGCTGATTTCCCTGTTTTCAGTCATAATTGTTTCCTTTATTGATATGATAATCAGGGTTTCTTCATATGGGAGTTTTCAACAGAGTGAAGATGAGGTCAAGAGTGGAAAAACAAAATTCTGTTTCCGTCCAGTTTTTCCGGTAAGTTGAGCAGGCATACCATCTGTACCATGAATCTGAACCGCCATGATATACATACACTGGGGCTGGCTCACTTGGCAGAGCGCCCGGATTTTATGATTTTTGTGTTTTTATCCGGATCATCAGCAACCTGTTTTTTCCGTCGGATATGGATGACCGGATTGCAACCGCATTGACATTTGGTATTTTGACTGCCGGTTATCCGGTGCGCCCGGTTGGTGGCATTATTATGGCACATATTGGAGACTGTGCCGGCCGAAAACGGGTTTTCATCTTCTTCATCCTGCTGATGGCTTTGTCGACCGGCGGGCATGGGCGTCCTTGACCGACAACAACCGGACCATAGGCCGACCACGGCAGCGTCAACACCCGGGCCAGTTCGTCCAGCCGCGCGCGGCGCACCTGCGCACCGCCGGAATCTCCTGGCGATGGCGCCGCGGAAGATTCGCCAGGTCAGAAAGAACGACCGCATCTGCTGCAGGTTCGGGCGGCTGAAACCGCGACCGAATCGCGTCGTTAGGTCGTCGGACAGCCGCTTGATCAACTGCTCGCCATACCCCGCGCGCTACTTGTCCTGTTGCTTGGCCTCCACGATGCGGCGGCCAATCTTCCAATAGCTGGCCGCCATCAGCGCATTGACGCTGCGCGCCGCCGCATGGCGCGCAGCGTTGAGCACGTCCACGATGCCGGCGTAGCGGGCCGGCAAGGTAGCGGGGGATTCCCCCGCCGCCGAAAGCGACTTCTTGCTCATGCTGTCGCCTCCACTTGCCCCACTTGCCGCTGTGCCCCGGTAATCGTCTTGCGCCGGTTCGCCACCAGCTCGGCCGCCTCCCGTACCGGCTTGTCCTCGGTGTGGACGTAACGCATGAACATCGCCATGCCGACCTTGACCGGGATGCCCGAATTGGCAATATCGGTGGCCGAACGGTGCCGGATGCCGTGCGTGCTCACATGGGTCACGCCGGCCCGCTTGAGGATGCGTGTCCAACCGCCGTAATACTCGCTGATGGTCATGTGCTTCCCAGGATGGTTCGGGGACGGGAACGCGTGCGGGCAACCGTTCTGGCGCGGCGCGGTGGGCAGCAGCCGATGGGCTTCCTCGCTCAAGGGCTTGGACATGCCGCTGGTCTTGCTGTCGGGCCAGACCACGCGCCGGTTCTCCAGATCCACCCAGTTCCATTGCAGCGTGATGATTTCGGAGCGGCGGCCCGCGAACTCGAATTGCAGCCGGATCGCCAACGGCAGGATGGCGTGATCCAGTCCCGGGCCATCGGTTTCCAGAAAGTCGGGATACCGGAACAGCTTGCCCATTTCCTCGTCGCTGATGAGGTGGGTGGCCTTGCCGTCGGGGTACATCGGGACATGGCGGCACGGGTTGGTGCCGTCAGGCCGATAGCCCCCCACTTCGGCCAGGTTGAACATCTTGCGCATCACGCTGAACGTGCTGTTCGCCTCGGCCGGCTTGTGGGCCATCTTCTTCATGGACGAGGCCACGTCGGGCCGCTTCACGTCCTGCACCTTCATGCGGCCGGGCATCAGGACAACGATCAATGACCGCCTGATATCCGCGCCGGGTGCTGGGCTTGTTGCGCTGCTTGGAGTGATCCTCCATGAACTTCTTGCACAGTTCCGCGACCGTAGGGGGCGGATCGGGCTGTTGCCTTATCGGCGCGAGGATCGCCGCCTCGGCGTACCTGTGCCAGCCACTCCTGTGCGAGCGAGCAGGCCTGCTCGACGGTCAACTCCCCGAACAGTTCCAGGGCGGGCTTGCGCCGCTCGCCCGCGTTCGTCCGGTACTGGAGCATGAATACCTTGCGGCCCGCTGGTGTAATCTTGCACAGGAAGCCGGGTACCGGCGTGTCCTGGAGTTCGACAGCCTGCGCCGCCTCCACGGCGGACCTGATGAGCTTGATCCTTGCCATGATGACTCCTCGGAAAGACCCGGTTTCCAGGGGCCGGCAGAGGGGAAGCCGGGTCAGGTTTCGGAAAGCACCGGCATATGTTGAACTCACCTAAGTTATTGATAAAAATTCTGTATTTTGCTTCGACGCAGTCCAGAGAAGTATCAGGCTGGAGTCATGGTGAAATGAAAAATGCCCATGCCCTTGCAAGGGAAGCGCCATTGAAAATTGTTGTAACGCGTCATTTCAGCGGTATGATTATCTCTGTTTATTGACATGGTGTTTTTCTACAGGAGTGATTATTGCTGCCCTGCTTGCCCCGACGCTGTTACAAAGTGACTTTTATGGATATTCAGCAGATACGGCATTTGCAGCCAGTTATATCACAAGTTTTTTCTAATTCTTGCAACTCCGATTGCCGGTTATCCATGTGACCGGATTAGCAATGGGCGTTTTTTTGCATTTGCCGGTATTTTGTTTGCCGTTGTTGCTTGTTTCTTTTATGATTATGCCAGAGTTTCGGTTGATATGCTTTTATCATGTCGGCTTTTCCTGGTGTTTTTACCGGTTTTGTCGGGACTGTTGCTTACGTCATGGTGTGCGTTTTCCGGTCTGTCATTTTCCTGTAAGATGTCCTGCGGTGTATTGGGATGCCGGTATTTTGTATCTCTGGCATATGGTATCTGGTGTGGTGGTGGGGTATTCTTGCAAACCTTATCGGGCTTTACCTGTCGGCCTTACAGATATTGCCACCATGCAGCAGGAGTTTTATCTTCTGCGGAAAGCTGCTGTCGCAGCATAGACAATTAACATTTTATTAACTGCTTTGAGAATATGCCGTTTCACATTCTTATGTTCAGGAAAGTATCTTATGAATTTAAATCCTCCCAATGATTTCAAAAGATTCTTGCGTGGACATAAGTTCACAACGGTGATGGCAGATCCTCCGTGGCGTTTTACGAATCGTACCGGAAAAATAGCTCTTGAGCACCGCAGATTATTACGGTATTCGACACTCTCATTAAAGGAGATATGTGCACTTCCGGTTGCAGATCATATGGAGAAAACAGCGCATTGCTATCTTTGGGTTCCTAATGCATTACTTCCCGATGGCCTTGCCGTGCTTTCCGCATGGGGTTTTGAGTATAAGTCAAATCTGATCTGGCATAAGGTCAGAAAAGATGGCGGATCAGATGGACGCGGGGTCGGTTTCTATTTCAGAAATGTGACAGAAGTGATTCTTTTCGGGATAAGAGGGAAAAATGCCAGAACATTAGCCCCTGCACGTAGCCAGGTGAATCTTTTCAGTAGCCGGAAAAGGGAACATTCCCGTAAGCCGGATGAGCAGTATGATATTATTGAGCGGTGTAGTCCCGGGCCTTATCTTGAATTGTTTGGCAGAGGTGTTCGCGATCGGTGGACAGTGTGGGGCAATCAGGCTGATGAAGACTATCGCCCAACCTGGGATACGTACAAATTCAATTCGTGCAGTGAAGTGGCAGAATGATTTCGGATGAGTTTGATGTCGAAGAGTCTGAAATTCCGGGTGATGTATCAAATGGCCGGATTGCAGATCATAAGGCTGTTGTAGCTTCTGTTTTTCCGGAAGAGATGCAAAAGAAGTTTGAAATTTTCAGCTATAGAAATGCAGCTGTAATCCTGAAAAACAGTTTTCCCAATGAATTCCGCGATATCTTTAATGCACTTGAGCAATTCAATATTTCGGAAGAGATGATACGATTTCCCGGAGGAAGTAAAGGGCCTGTAGCAAAATATGTGGATACTTTGCTTCCTGAGAAAAGCGGATGGTTGGAAGCGCGCATCTCCGCGGATTTGAAGGTAAAGATTCTCCATGCAAAAAAGAAGGATATGATCCTGTCTGAATATACGCTGGATGGTTTTCCTGATGGACACCGGATAGATTTTCTGAACGGCAGAGTAGCTTTTGATCTTGAGTGGAATAGTAAAGACCAGACATATGATCGCGATCTTTATGCTTTTTCAGCGTTTTATGAAGCCGGCGACAATAGATGTCGGGGTGATTCTTACCAGAGGTTTTTCGTTGAACAATGCTTTTTTCCGTTCTCTTGGCAAGGTGTTGAAGAAAGACGGGACAGAAGGCGATGAGGAAGTATTCAAAAAATTTGGTGCCCTTTACAACCTGGATGGGTAAACTGCTCTATCGCCTTGATGCAGGAAGAAATGGCGGTTGCCCTGTATTGGCTACAGGTATTACGCCTGCATGCATATCCTGAGGGTTTTATTGATTTTATTTTTATCTGGAATTGCTTCAACTGTTCTTTAATGGCAATGTATCTTCAAAATTATAAGGCCTTTTTCTGCTTGTCCCGTATGAATGACAGGTTGGGCTTGCTGTAATCATTTTTAGGCACTAAATCTGCAAGCAGAACCGGGAGTGTATTTTATGTATGCATTGTTTTCGACAATTGATCTCGCATTACAGATTTATATCTATATTCTGGTTGCAAGTGCCGTCTTTTCCTGGCTCTATGCTTTCAATATTGTTAACCCGCACAATCCGGTTGTGCGCATGATCGGCAATTTTCTGTATCAGGCGACAGAGCCGGTTTTACGCCCCGTACGGCAGGTTTTGCCCAATCTCGGTGCGATTGATATTTCGCCGATTGTTATTTTTCTTGGTATTTATTTCATCCGCATCTTTATGTGGAACACAATTTATCCGATTTTCTTGCGATGATTGATGTTTTATCGTACAGGAAAAGATGGTCTTACACTTTTTATCCGTCTGACACCCAAAGCGGCGAAGGATACCATAACCGGTGTTGCACAAGCTGCTGACGGCAAAGTCCATTTGAATGTGCGTGTGCGTGCTGTACCGGAAGATGGCAAGGCCAACAGGGCACTGATCAGATTTCTTGCACGTGAAATGAAAGTTTCGCCAGGTGCTTTCAAACTTGTTACCGGGGCGACAGCCCGTTTCAAGCAGGTGCATGTCACAGGTAACTGTATAGCCCTTGCCCGGTTATGGGATGAAAAGCTGAAGTTTCTGCCAGATTGACAAGCTGATTTCTGTCGTGAAGAGTATCTGTTTTCACAAAGGCAAAACAGGTTTACTTCTTGCAGGTTTTGGCGCGTTCAATAGCCTGCAAAATCAGTTCCCGCGCGAAATCCTCATCCCGCCAACCGTTGATCCTGACCCATTTGCCTGGCTCAAGATCCTTGTAATGTTCGAAAAAATGCTCAATCTGCCTGAGCGTAATTTCCGGCATGTCGGCATAATCATGAATATTAAGATAGCGCTGTGTCAGTTTGGGTGTCGGCACAGCAATAATCTTTTCATCCTTGCCGCCGTCATCTTCCATCATCAAGGCACCGACCGGGCGCACATTGATAACGCAGCCCGGCACCAGTGGACGTGTATTGCAAACCAGCACGTCGAGCGGGTCACCGTCTTCCGAGAGCGTGTGTGGTATAAAGCCGTAATTCCCGGGATAGGTCATCGGCGTATAAAGGAAACGGTCAACAAAAAGCGCCCCGGATTTCTTGTCCATTTCATATTTTACAGGCTGCCCGCCAACCGGAACTTCAATAACAACATTAATATCTTCCGGCGGGTTGTTGCCGATGGGTATTGCGTCAATATTCATAAAATCTTCCTTTCACAGGGAATAAGAAAACAGCTGGTTTTTTTTCTTCCCGGTCATTGCCGGATCATTTTAACAATTTGCCGCATCGTTAAAACAATCTCGATTTTTGTTTTGTCGTATTGTTCCGGTGTCGGATATTTCATATTCGACTGTAAAATATCAGGCTGTGCCTGATAAGCGGTTTTTTTCAAAACGCTTACGTTCGTGCGGATCAAGGTAAAGCTTGCGCAGCCGGACTGATTTTGGCGTCACCTCCACCAGCTCATCATCCTGAATCCAGGACAATGCCCGCTCCAGTGTCATTTTGACCGGCGGTGTCAATTTGACAGCCTCATCCTTGCCGGCAGCACGTATGTTGGTCAATTTCTTACCTTTGAGAACATTAACCTCCAGATCATTATCGCGGGAATGGATGCCGATAATCATACCCTGATACACCTTGACACCTGCATCAATAATCATAGGGCCGCGGTCTTCAAGGTTGAAAAGAGCATAGGCAACGGATTCACCATTGTCATTGGATATCATCACACCGTTGACACGCCCCGGAATTTCACCTTTGAAAGGTTGATAATCATGAAACAGCCTGTTCATCACCGCAGTGCCGCGTGTATCAGTCAAAAGCTCGGACTGATAGCCGATAAGGCCGCGTGTCGGCGCATGAAAGACAAGACGCACACGATTGCCGCCAGATGGTTTCAGCTCAACCATTTCAGCCTTGCGTTCCGACAGTTTCTGCACCACCGTGCCGGAATATTCTTCGTCAACATCAATAACAACTTCTTCAACCGGTTCAAGAAGTTCACCGTCTTCGCCCTTCTGCATCACAACGCGCGGGCGGGAAACGCCAAGCTCAAATCCTTCACGACGCATGTTTTCAATAAGAACGGCAAGCTGCAATTCCCCACGTCCGGAAACATAGAATGAGTCCCTGTCAGCGGCCTCTTCTATTTTCAGGGCGACATTACCTTCTGCTTCCTTGAGCAGACGGTCGCGAATAACACGGCTTGTCACCTTGTCACCTTCTGTGCCGGCAAGAGGGCTGTCATTGACCAGAAAACTCATGGTTACGGTTGGCGGATCAATTGGCTGTGCGGCCAGCGGCTCTGTTAGCGAGGGATCACAGAATGTATCGGCAACGGTACCTTTTTGCAGGCCGGCAATAGCGACGATATCACCTGCGATACCTTCATCAATTGATTGACGTTCAAGCCCGCGGAAAGCAAGAATTCTGGAAATACGCCCGCTTTCAAGCGCCTCACCCGTTTGCGACAGCACCTTGACCGCCTGTCCGGGTCTGGCAGAGCCTGAATGGATCCGCCCGGTAATAATGCGGCCAAGAAAAGGATCTGCTTCAAGAATGGTGCCGATCATACGGAAAGGCCCTTCGGCAATTGCCGGGGCCGGAACATGGCGGATAACAAGATCAAAAAGAGGTGCCAGCCCTGAATCCTTCGGCCCTGCCTCATCTTCTGCCATCCAGCCGTCGCGCCCGGAACCGTAGAGAATAGGAAAATCAAGCTGCTCATCATTTGCACCCAGGGCGGCAAACAGATCGAAGACTTCGTTGATCACTTCATCCGGCCGGGCATCCGGCCGGTCAATTTTATTGACTGCCACAATAGGACGCAGACCCACTTTCAAGGCTTTGCTGACGACAAACTTGGTTTGCGGCATTGGCCCTTCAGCAGCGTCAACCAGCACGATTGCACCATCAACCATGTTGAGGATGCGTTCAACCTCGCCGCCGAAATCAGCGTGTCCCGGCGTATCGACAATATTGATACGGGTATCTTTCCAGACGACAGATGTCACCTTGGCAAGAATGGTGATGCCACGCTCCCGTTCAATGTCATTGGAGTCCATCATACGTTCAGATGTACGTTGATTGTCGCGGAAAACGCCTGATTGTTTGAGAAGTTCATCAACCAGTGTTGTTTTGCCATGGTCAACATGAGCGATAATTGCAATATTGCGCAATTGCATAAACAGCTTCTCTTTGTGGTATGCAGAATTTCGATAAATTGACAGAGGCTATATCCCCTCTCAATGGGTGAATTAAATGCTCCATACAGATTTTTACCCTGTCTGGAAAGAGGCTGTCCGGCTGGCAACCATGCAAATTTATTATAATTTGCAAAACAATGGCAAAATCATGATCCTGAAACAAGGAATATAACACCTCCCGCCCCTCGCCTGTGAAGTGTGCATAGAGCAGGAAATGCCACATTTCCATCGAAAAACCGGCTTTCGCATCAAAGCGATGTGCCGGAAAGGATAACTGCCGCAACCGAAAAATAAATGACAATTCCGGTTACGTCAACGAATGTCGCAACAAATGGTGCTGAAGCGCTCGCCGGATCAAAACGCAGCGTTTTGAGAATAAAGGGCAGCATCGAACCGACAAGAGAGCCGAAAGTAACAATGGCAATGAGGGCGCAACAGATGGTAAAGGCAATCAGCAGCCAATGCTCGCCGTAATTGTAGATTCCTGTATATTGCCAGATAACAACCCGGATAAAGCCGATTGAACCGAGGATTATCCCCAGTGCGAAACCTGTCGGCAATTCGCGCGTAATGATTTTCCACCAGTCGCTTAACCTGACTTCACGCAAGGCAATGGCGCGAATGATAAGCGATGTTGCCTGTGAACCGGAATTACCGCCTGAACTCATGATGAGCGGAATAAAGAGAGTCAGAACAATTGCCCTTTCGAGTTCATGTTCAAAATGCTGCATGGCGCTTGCGGTAAACATCTCTCCCAGAAACAGGAGGCAGAGCCAGCCGCCGCGTTTTTTAATCATCTCAAAAAAGCCGATTTGCAGGTAAGGCTTGTCGATTGCTTCCATGCCGCCAAATTTGTGTGTATCTTTGCTCATTACTTCAGTTATGGCATCAAGCACGTCATCCACCGTTACAATACCGATAACATGATTGTTTTCATCAATGACAGGAACAGACAGCAGATCATGACGGCGGAAAAGCCTTGCAACCTCTTCACGGTCGATCAGGGCCGTGATGGTGATCGGCTTGTTATGCTGTGCGGCATCAAGAATATTGTCATCAGGTTTTGATAAAATGAGACGGCGCAACGAAATGGCTGACAAAAGGTTACTTGTTACCGGATCAACAATATAAGTTGTGTAAACCGTTTCGCGGGTTTGTTCGACTTCACGGATATAATCAAGAGTCTGCTGTACCGCCCAGGTTGAGGGAACAGCAATAAACTCCGTGGTCATCAGTGCGCCGGCGCTATGTTCGGGGTAGCTTGTCAGTTTTTTCAGTTCGGCACGGGTAACCGGCTGCAATTGCACAAACAGACGCTGGCGTGTCTGTTCGTTCATTTCCTGAAAAACGTCGGTTGCCTCGTCTGCGGACATCCCGTTAAGGATGACGACGGCGCGCTCGGCTTGCAGGGCTTCAAGAATTTTTGCTGTCCGCTGCAATTCCGGCTTGTCAAAAAGTTCAATGGCGTAGTCAACTGGCAAATATGTAAAAACAAGAACCGCTTGATCAAAGTCAAGCTTGTTAACAATATCAACTGCATCGGCAAAATGCATTTTACTCAGCTGTGCAGCCAGGGCTTCGGCTGAGGTTGACAGAATAGGGGAAAAATCACCGGTATGATCGGTCATATGGCTCGCCTGCGTCCGTTTTCGGGGGTTGGCAATAATCTTTTGGGAAATCTGTTCTTTTTCGCTGTAAAGTCAAGCAAACAATCTATTAGAGTTCCATTATGCGCTGCTTTCCTGTTGGTTCGGGTCGTGAAATGCAGGTCTGCCAGGGAAGAACCGGTTGTTACCGGTTTATTTGGAACCATGGCCTGCCAGGCATTTTGAAGTCAGAAATGTAAGGCGGTTTTACGTTTGGAAATGTGATAAATCAAGGGATCAGAACATTCGGCCGATTATATCAGGCCGAATGTTCTGATCGTTGAAATTTTATAATTTGCTTTTGCAAGGTTTTCACTCCGGCAGGTGTTCCTGCTTCGGATATACAGGCTGGTGCTGTCTGGGTTTGCGTTTTATTATATTATCTTTGTACCGGAATAATGTAACCAGCCTGCAAAATGCCTATATACAACGCTTCAGCCAACCCGGGAGAGACAGGGCTATGATGAATGTGACCAGAAAAACAGACGGAAGCCGGGCACTCATGGAATGGAACGGGCCGTTTGGACTGCCCGATTTCAGCGCTTTTGGTGATGATGATTTTGCACCGGCTTTTGAAACAGCACTGAAAGCAGCGGAAAATGAAGTTGAAACGCTTGTTTCATCGCCGGATATTCCCACGATTGAAAATTTTCTGATACCATTTGAACTGGTGGGAAAGGCGCTGGATCGTGTCTGTGCTGTATTTTTCATGCGTGCGGGTGCGCACAGTAATGAAAAAATTCAAGGTCTGGAGCGTGATTTCGCGCCTGCATTGTCGCGGTTTTCTTCGCGCCTGATGATGGATGAACGCCTGTTTGCCAAAATAGATTCTCTTTATCAGCGGCTTGAGGACTTCAGGCTGGATGGTGAAACCCGGCGCGTGATTGAAGAAAGCTGGAAAGGTTTTGTGCGCAATGGCGCAAAGCTTGACAGGCAAGGCAAAAAACGGCTCGCAGAAATTAACGAGCGCCTTGCCGTATCAGGGGCGGTTTTCGGGCAGAATGTCTTGAAGGATAATGCTGAATGGGTGCTGTATCTTGAAAAGAAAGAGGAACTCGCCGGGTTGCCGGAGGATCTGCTTGATGCCATGCGTGAGGCTGCGCGGGAGCGTGGGAGGGAAAATGCTTATGCTGTAACGCTGACCCGTGCGATTATTGATCCTTTTTTGACTTTTTCCGATCATCGTGATCTGCGTGAAGCTGCTTTGCAGGCATGGAGCGAGCGTGGCGCAAAAGGTGGCGAAACGGATAACAGGCCGATTATAGCCGAGATGGTGCGCCTGCGTGATGAAAAGGCGAAACTGCTTGGCTTTGCTTCTTATGCGGCCTTGAAACTTGATGACACTATGGCGAAAACTCCGGGGCATGTCATGGAGTTGCTTCTGCCCGTTTGGGAAAAGGCGAAGATAAAGGCTCAGGCTGAGAAAGCTGATCTTCAGCGTGCTGCAACCCGGGCTGGCAGTAATGATGTGCTGATGGCCTGGGATTGGCGGTACTATGCCGAAAAACTCAAATCCGGGCGATACGCTTTTAATCAGGCTGCACTTAAACCTTATTTTCAGCTTGATCTTATGATCGAGGCGGCTTTCTGGGTGGCGAACAAGCTGTTCGGCCTGACATTTGAAGAGCAGAAGAATATTCCGCTCTGGCATGCGGAAGCTCGGCTGTGGCTGGTGAAGAACGCTGGTGGCAGCGCCTGCGGTGTTTTTGTCGGTGATTATTTTGCCCGTGCATCGAAGCAGTCCGGTGCATGGATGAGCGCATTGCAAAGCCAGCACAGGCTTGGGGCCGGGGCACAGGCCATTATTTATAATATCACTAATTTTGCCCGTCCGGGCAAGGGACAGCCTGCGTTGCTTTCGCTGGATGATGCACGTACGCTTTTTCATGAATTTGGCCATGCGCTGCACGGCCTTTTATCCGATGTAACCTGGCCATCGGTTTCGGGAACATCGGTGGCGCGGGATTTTGTCGAATTGCCGTCACAGCTTTATGAACATTGGCTGACTGTGCCTGAAGTGATGGAGAAATTTGCCCGTCATTACAGGACAGGCGAAGCCCTGCCGTCAGGGCTTCTGGAAAAGATTCTTGAATCAAGAACGTTCAATTCCGGTTTTGAAACAGTGCAATATACCTCTTCTGCCCTTATCGATATGGCTTTCCACAAGGGAGGGATGGTTGATGAGCCTGCCCGGTTTGAAAGGGATGAACTGGAAAAACTTGGAATGCCTGATGCTATTACGGTGATGCATCGTTCACCGCATTTTACGCATGTTTTTTCAGGTGACGGGTATTCAGCCGGCTATTATTCCTATATGTGGTCGGAAGTGCTTGATGTTGATGCTTTTGCTGCTTTTAAGGAAAGTGGCGATGTGTTCAACCCTGATCTGGCTGGTAAACTGAAGGAATATATTTATTCTGCTGGCGGCAGCGCTGACCCGGCTATGCTTTACAAGGCCTTCCGCGGGCGTTTGCCTTCACCTGATGCCATGATAAAAGAGCGCGGGCTTGATCTGTAAAAACGGTTCTGATACTTGGGCAGATACCGGATGGCTTTATCCTCCGGTATCTGTTGCTGATGATTATGAAAGGTGCGTTTGATTGCTGAAACAGCGATCACCGGGTTTTACCGGGCATGTATTGGCGGGAACCGGCCGCATTTTATAACTGCCTGTTGCTCGCACTGCATTTTGTCGGCGTCAGCATTAACCGGATACTGGGTTTACCATAAAGCTGCCAGCCTTCGTTCAGTGTATTGGTCACTTTATGGCAAAGGTTTGCATCATCCGGCTTTGTCAGAAAATGATGTAACTGCATTTATGTTTCTCCTCTTCATATGTATATGCGGATACCGGCAGTGCAGTTATGTCTGCTGTTTGTGTTTTCTGTTCCGGTTATGATTGGGTTTCGGCTGTTTTGAGCTTTCGCAATAATTTTTCCGCTTTTGAGAGATGCAGCCGTTCAACCATTTTTCCGTTAAGGGATATAGCTCCTTTTTCAGCATTTTGCGGATCACGGAAGGCGCGGCAATGATAGCCTGTGCATTTGTGATTGCCTCTTGCGAAGGCAGTAATGCCTTGTTGGCGGCAGCAATCTGGCCGGGGTGAATCAGTGTTTTGCCGTCAAAGCCCATGATTGCCGCCTGTTTGCATTCCTGTTCAAAGCCTTGCCTGTCACGAAAATCATTATAGACACCGTCAGGCACGCAACATTCTGACGCCATGGCTTGCCAGTACGATCTGCATAAGCCAGGGGTGCAGGTTGGTGCGGTTTTTCCCCGGTGTCACATCCGTTGCGGCAGTAATGTCATTCGGTCCGACAACAAGTGTTGTAATGGCGGGGTGAGCGGCAATGGCGGCAGTCTGCAAAATACCTTTCGGGGTTTCGATCATGGCCACAGTACAGATGGCCCACAGTACAGGCCGGGCAGCCTTGCACGGAGACAGCATTCCGGCAATGCGGCTTATCGTTTCCGGCTCTTCCACCTTGGGCAGCAGAATGGCATCGGGGTTTAAGTCCCTTACCCTTTCAGGATCAGCCAGACCCCGGGGCCGGGAAGGTGTATTGATACGGATAATACGGAAGAAGGCAGATATGCTGTTGGCTTTGAAAAAAGCAGCAAGATTTTCCTGTGCTGTCTGTTTTGCATGTTCTGCAACGGAATCTTCAAGGTCAAAGATGACCGCATCCATGTCAAGGGCCAGGGTTTTAGCCATGGCGCGCGTGTTGTTCGCAGGTAAAAAAGTGCAGAACGGGGGTAAAAGCAGCAACTGGACATAAATGTTTTTTCTCTTCTTTCTGAAACGGCAAAAATGTCTGTAACAAAGATTTTTGACTTGTCAGGGCGGTAATAGTAAAAGAAAAACTGGTTTTCAGCCAGCAGGTCGAAAAAGATGGAAAAATTTACTAAGCTTACAGGTGTTGCTGCTCCCCTGCCAATTGTCAATATTGATACAGATATGATTATTCCGAAGGATTATCTCAAGACGATCAGGCGGACAGGTCTTGGCACGGGGCTTTTTGCAGAAATGCGTTATCATGAGGACGGATCGGAAAACCCGGGTTTTGTTCTCAATAAACCGGCCTACCGTCATGCGAAAATTCTTGTGACAGGAGATAATTTCGGTTGCGGCTCCTCGCGTGAACATGCGCCGTGGGCACTTGCAGATTTTGGTATTCGTTGTGTTATCTCCACGTCTTTTGCCGATATTTTCCATAATAACTGTTTCAAAAACGGTATCCTGCCGATCAGGGTAAGCCCTGAACAGCTTGAGAAACTTATGGATGATGCATCGCGTGGGGCTAATGCAACCCTGACAGTTGATCTTGAGTGCATGGAAATACACGGGCCGGATGGTGATATGATCAGGTTTGATCTGGATAAATTTCATCGTCATTGCCTGTTGAATGGTCTTGATGATATTGATTTGACCATGCAGAGATCTTTGCAAATTGACGCGTTTGAAAAACGTAATGCAGAATTGCATCCCTGGGTCTAGCATTTTGCGGTCAAATGAAACATTTGACATCTGCAAAAGTGCGATAAAACGAAAATGTCTGGAACGTTTGTGTTCACATCGGTTTGTTCACGCAAACGTTTCAGGATTATCATTCGCAAAAATGTATGTTGGTATGATGATGGGCATTTGCTGGTGAATTGCTCATACAAGCGGTTGGGCCATTGCTGTCATCGTTGTGTTGGAAAGTAAATTACGAAATGGCTCGTACGGATCAAAGCCGGGATTGGAGGGCGCGGCTTTCGCCTTCATTGGGGGAACTGGAATCACTTGGCATTGAGGCATTTGCCTGTCTGCCGGAAAGGTTTCGCTGCCTGTGCTGTGATCTGACGGTTCAGGTCGCTGATTTTCCTGAAGATCAGGTTATTGAAGATATGGGACTGGAGTCGCCCTTTGAACTGCTCTGCCTGCTTGAAGGACGCGGTATCAATGAGCGTTTTTGTGTGCCAACGGGTAAGATTACAAACCGGATCACGCTTTTCCGCAGGGCAATTCTTGATTACTGGTCAGAAAATGAGGAAACACTGGGCGATATTATCTCGCATGTTCTTATTCATGAAATCGGCCATCATTTTGGTTTGAGCGACGAGGATATGGAGGCAGTTGAAGAAGCTGCCGAATAGCTGTGCCGTTACAGATTTGAAAATGGCCTGCCTGTTTACCCGGATAGAAACGGTGCTGCCCAAATCGGCAGAAGACGCGAAAAATACAGGCCGTTACAACCGGTTTTTCTTTGCTGGTAATGCGTTGCCTGATCAATATCGGTTTCTGGATATATGGATTTATGCAAATTCCTTTTCAAATCTGATTGCTTAAGATCAAATATTCTGGATTATTTGCTTTGCCGCGGGTGCCAGAAATTGCGTTTGACCGTAAAATGCTCTGGTTTTCATGTAATTCTGACATGAAATAATGAGTGGCCGAAATCGCCTGCTCCGGTGGTTATTTCTTACTTTTTTTATAGAAATCAGCCAGGCTTTGACGCAGTGCATCTCTCTGCCTGCCGACCATGCCGGGGATAAGAAAAGCATCAATAACTGCCCAGATGAAAACAAGGCCGAGCAAGGTAAAGCCGGTGAGAAAAACGGTGAGGCCAATCATATCCGGCGTAGTGTTGCGGTGGGTGTTCAGGATTATTGTTCCATACAAAGCCAGAACAAGACCCAGAACAGACATCACAAGTATCAAGCTTGCTGATTTGATATGACTGAGATAAAAACGGTGCGCTCCCAGCCCATGAAAGAAAAACCACAAGATATAGGCAACCAGCGTTGATTTTCCGTCGTTAGCAATGCGCTGCTCAATCAGAATTTGCTGCTCTACTGATAATGCCATGAAATCTGTTCCCGATGGATATAACCTTCAAATAAAACTAGAAGAAAATATGTAAAAGAGCAAGTAATCTCTAATAATTATACTCATTTTGTTCGTCATTCCATTATTATTCCGGCATTTTAAAATCATCGGCACGGCCGCTGTGATACCCATCCTGTATGGAATTGTTGTTTTGGTTTTGTAATGCCTTTCCTGATGGAATCGTAAAAGAAGCACCAGCCAGATCCAGGTTCTGGTTTCTGCTGCCCCATATACCCGTTGGCGCAATGCGCTGGATATTTGGGTACTGTTCAGGGAAATCCGGTTCTGCCGACGGGCTGTTTATCCGAAGCATGTTACCCGAAAGGGCCTGTATGGCCTGCTCTGCATAAAAGGCAAGTTTTCTTCGTCCCGAGGGTGTAAAATTTATACCGTCATTTGCACGCAGGCGTGCCGTTTGTCCGTTGATATCATATCCGGAAAGAGCAAAATTACCGTTTTCATCCACAAAACCTCCCCATATATCGACAAAATACCCACCGGCTTTTTCTGTTTCCTGTTTGAAACAGGCGTTAAACTCCACAATACTCTGGTTCAGATTGGGTTGCTTGAAGGATGGCAGGCTCAGCCATATCCAGAAGGAACCGCTTTTCCTGAGTGCTTCTGTAAATGAAATAATGTGGTTCCGGTAATTTGATGTCCATTCGGGCGTTAAAACATCAAGGTTTTTATTGGCAAGTTTTATGGTTTGCCGGTCATTGGCGCCCAGCATGATCAGGATGACATCGGGTTTTTCCCGGGTGATAATATCATTTATTCTTGCTGGCCAGTTGTAATAATCACTGCGTACAAAACCGGAAGCCCCTTCTGTTTTTATAATAACAACAATATCCGGATTATTATTGTAGGCACGTGTCAGCCCCTCTGCCATGGCGCTTGCGACAAAATCGCCGACTACCAGGATCCGTTTGGCGTTTTTATTTTTCCGGATTATGTCAGCTGGCAGTGCTCCGGCCTGTTTATATGCGTTTTGATGAGCATTGCGCAACCGGGTGGAAAGGGACGGTTGTGCAGTTTTGAGGGTTTTACGCCCGAACAGGATTTCAAGAAATGTCCGCCGTTCTTGTGCTTCTGCCTTGCCTGTATCGAACGATAGAGTAAAAAATACAGACAGGCTTGCCAGCAGAGCAAGTGTCAGGATTCTGATGAAACCTCTGTTTTTTTTCATCTCTGTTCCGTTTTGTTGTCCGGGACGTTCAACCTGGTACAAATTGAATTGAAGGCTCTGCTTTCTTGCTGTGCTGTAGCCCTGCCCCTCAAACGAAGTATTTAACGGTAAAATGCATTTTTTGTTTTGTTACATTTTTGCGGGTGTCCAATATCCGTTTGACTGCAAGATGCTTTAACGTTTACGTAGAATTAATAATATGTCCTTACTGGGATGCCCATCGGGGTCAAGGCCATTTTTCTGCTGGAATTTCGCAATGGCCTTGCGTGATTCTGTGCCGATCTTGCCATCAATTTCGCCATGATAATAACCAAGCGCGTTGAGATGGCTTTGCAGTTCTTCACACTCTGGCGCGGTGATAGGGATAAAAGGTCGGTTCCAGTCACGTACAAGCCCGTGATAGCCGCCAATTCTGTCTGCAAGCAGACCGACAGCCAGGGCATAACGGTCGGCGTTGTTATAGCGCTTAAGGGTAAGAAAGTTCTTTGTTACCAGAAAGACAGGTCCCTTGCGCCCATCAGGCAATTTAAGAACAGCGCTTTCGTCTTTATGGGGAAATGGCTGGTTTGTGGCACGCTTCACGCCCAGTTTTTGCCATTCGGCTATCGTCAATGAACCGGAGGGATATTGCCTGCCTGCGGGCAGAATAATCTCATACCCCCAGGTTCGTCCGCTTCGCCAGCCGTTCCGGGCCAGCAAATTGGCCGCAGATGCCAGCGCATCGGGTATGGAGTTCCATATATCGTTTCGCCCGTCTCCATCCATATCAACCGAATAGGCAAGATAACTGGTCGGAATAAACTGTGTATGTCCCAGCGCTCCGGCCCATGAGCCTTTCAGGCTTGAGCGATCAATATCACCGCGCTGGAGAATTTTCATGGCAGCAATGAGCTGTGTACGGCCATATCGGGAACGTTTCGGATCAGCATAGGCCAATGTCGCAAGTGAGCTGATCGCATCGCGCATAATATCATGACGCTTCAGAACCTCACCATAATTGCTTTCCATCGACCAGATGGCGAGCAAAATATTGCGGTTTACACCGAAGCGTTTTTCAATTGCGGTAAGCCATTTTGCCAGGCTTTTTGCATGAATGCGCCCAAGGTTAACCGTTTTTTCATTCACACGGTTGTCGAAGTAGTTCCATGTCGGATCAGTAAATTCCGGTTGATAGGCTGCTTTCTTCAGAACTTCGGGATCGGGCGAACTGATCCTGGAAAAGGCGCGGGTATAGGTTGCAGCTGTAATGCCGGATGCAAGGGCGGTTTTACGGAAACTGTCAATCCATTTGCGGAAATCCTGGTCGGCAAAAGCTGCTCCGGCTCTGAAAAAAACTGCTGCAAGAAAAGCCGTGCCTGTCACCAGCAGAAAACGGCGGCGTGCCGGATGTATATCGCAGGATAAAATATCTGGTGGCGGTGTCATCACTTTTTCAGTTCTCTGCCGTTCCATTATCTCTTCCCATGAAGTCGATAGTAAAGAACAGTACACTCATATGGTTAGCATTCCGTTTATATTAAAGATATAAATTAATCTGCTTTTTTATTGTTTTTTGACATTGCAGAACGAAATATCCGGTTACAGATACCGTATGTCACTTTTTCTTTCCGATGGTGAAAAAAGCTGACATGTGAGTATTTTATAATCATTGTATCATGGAGTCCGGCATAGTCTGCAAGGCGGAGAGATATCTGCTGGTGCGGGTAATTTCTGCTGCGACAGAATTTAAGGAGATTTTTTTGCGTAAAATTCGTAAGGCCGTATTTCCGGTAGGGGGGCTTGGGACACGTTTTCTGCCGGCAACAAAGACAGTGCCGAAAGAAATGCTGACAGTGGTGGATAAACCAGTCATTCAATATGCAGTTGATGAAGCCTGTGAAGCAGGTCTTGAACATCTGATTTTTGTCACCGGCCGCAACAAGGCTGTAATTGAAGATTATTTCGATGCTCAGGTTGAACTTTATGCTACATTGGCTGAGCGTGGTAAAAAGGAAGAACTGGGCCATCTTCAGGATATCCAGCCGCAGCCGGGCACAACATCATTCACCCGCCAGCAGGAACCGCTAGGGCTGGGGCATGCGGTGTGGTGTGCACGCGAACTGGTGGGAAATGAGCCTTTCGCCCTTCTGCTTCCGGATATGGTCATGCAGGCGCCCAAAGGGTGCCTGTCGGAAATGGTTGACCTTTATTATGAAACAGGCGGTAACATCATTGCTGTGCAGGAGTGTGACCCCGAAGAGGTGCATAAATACGGTATTGTCGGCAAAGGCCGTTCTGTTGCTCACGGTTTTGAGATTACCGGAATGGTGGAAAAACCGGAAAAAAAAGAAGCTCTTTCCAATCTTTACATCAACGGACGATATATTCTGCAACCGGAGATTTTCAAAATTCTGGAAAACCAGGAATATGGATCCGGTAACGAGATTCAGTTGACGGATGGTATGCTGAAACTTATAGGGAAAGATTCTTTTTACGGGTTTCATTTTAAGGGAAGGACGTTTGATTGCGGTTCAAAAACCGGTTTTCTCGAGGCTAATGTAGCTTTTGCCCTTACCCGTGATGATTTGCGTGAACAGGTTATTGCACCGCTGACCGGTCTGCTGAAGGCAGCAACTGGCAAAAAGTGAAAACCGTATGGACGTATAAGCAGTTTTAATTTATTGCTATCAGGTTACTGGATTACCGGTTTCTGATCGGAGCCGGTGATCGGGATGTTTGTTTTGTCGCATTATCTTGTCTGTTCAGATGATGTTGTCCAGACAGGGAGTACTTCAGCCGTGCAGAAATCTGATTTGAATTCTATTGATGAAGTGCAGGTGCTTCACTCGGGGGTGAGCACTGTCTCTATCGAAAAAGCCGGACTGGCAGCGCTGGAAAAAATGTTGCAGAACGGTTTGGCAGCAGCTTTTGCTGCAACTGTCCGGCTGATTGCAGCAAGCAACGGGCGGGTTATTGTAACCGGCCTTGGCAAAAGCGGTCATATCGGCGCCAAAATTGCTGCTACGTTTGCTTCCACCGGGACACCGGCCTTTTTTGTTCATGCGGCAGAGGCCAACCACGGTGATCTCGGCATGATAAGTACGAATGATATTATCATGGCTCTTTCCTGGTCGGGTGAAACGGTTGAACTGAAGGGCATACTCAACCATTCACGGCGTTTTCGTATTCCTCTTGTTGCGCTGACAGCAGGTGAAACATCGTCGCTTGGCCGCCAGGCGGATATTCTTCTTCTGTTGCCCAGGGTGGATGAAGCCTGTCCGCACGGGCTGGTGCCGACAACTTCTACGGTTATGCAACTGGCTTTGGGGGATGCATTGGCTATTGCGCTGCTTGAAGCGCGCCATTTTTCAGCCAGTGATTTCAAGATATTCCATCCCGGCGGTTCACTTGGGGCAAGTCTGCGTTATGTAGGTGATATTATGCATAAGGGTGATGCGCTGCCGGTTGTAAAGACAGGCACGCTTATGCCGGAAGCGATGAAAATGCTTGCCGCCAAACATTTGGGCTGTGTTGCTGTTGTTGATGAAAAAGGCAGGCTGGCGGGTATTGTCACAGATGGTGATCTTGCACGCAACATCACCCGCGATTTGTCAAAGGTCAAGGTTGATGATGTCATGACCCGCTCGCCCAAGACTGTTCGTTCTGATATGATTGCCGCCGCGGCCATTGCCTTGATTAATCAACATCAGATCAGTGCTTTGCTTGTAACTGAACATGATAAGCCGGTTGGTGTTGTTCATTTCCATGACCTGTTACGGATTGGCACAGCCTGATAAAACAGCTCCGTGTTTTGCGGACAAGAAACAGGCGATGTTTTCTTCTTCCATGATAGCTCACGATTGAGTTGACGATATGTGTTGCCCGGTTCATAACATCAGCAGATGCAGATTTATTGGGAAGGAATATCATGAAATCACGTGCAGCTGTTGCCTGGGAGGCGAACAAACCGCTCACAATCGAAACTGTCGATATTGAAGGGCCAAAAGCGGGGGAGGTTCTTGTCGAAATTATGGCAACCGGAGTTTGCCATACGGATGCCTATACTCTTTCGGGGTTTGATTCCGAAGGCAGATTTCCGGCAATTCTCGGCCATGAAGGAGCAGGTATCGTACGTGAGACAGGGGCTGGTGTTATATCTGTCCGGCCGGGAGATCATATCATTCCTCTTTACACGCCGGAGTGCCGGCAATGCAAAACGTGTCTGTCACAGCGCTCCAATCTGTGTACGGCCATACGTTCAACGCAGGGGCAGGGCTTGATGCCCGACAAGACTTCGCGTTTTCACTGTGATAACAGGACGGTTTTTCATTATATGGGATGTTCGACTTTTTCCAATTTTACCGTTTTGCCGGAAATAGCCGTGGCAAAAGTACGTAAAGATGCACCCTTTGACAAGATCTGTTATATTGGCTGCGGGGTCACGACCGGCATTGGTGCAGTTGTTTACACGGCCAAAGTGTGGCCTGGTGCCAATGTTGCTGTTTTCGGTCTTGGCGGCATTGGTCTTAATGTTATTCAGGCGGCCCGGATGGTTGGCGCTGATAAGATTATCGGCGTTGATCTCAACCCTGCAAAGGTGGACATGGCACGTAAATTTGGCATGACAGATTTTATCAATCCTGCCGAGGCTGGAAATGACAGGATTGTTGAAGCGATTGTTGATCTGACTGGCGGCGGCGCCGATTTTTCATTCGAATGTATTGGTAATGTTGCTACAATGCAGCAGGCGCTTGAATGTTGTCATCGCGGCTGGGGAGAATCGATTATCATCGGAGTTGCACCGTCGGGCGCTGAAATCGCAACCCGTCCGTTTCAGCTCGTTACCGGGCGGGTATGGAAAGGTTCCGCTTTCGGCGGGGCTCGCGGGCGCAGTGATGTTCCTAAAATCGTTGATTGGTATATGGCAGGCAAAATTGATATTGATAGCCTGATTACCCATACCATGCCGCTTGATGAAATCAATGGGGCTTTTGATCTTATGCATGAGGGCAGATCTATACGCTCAGTGATATTGTATTGAATGCAGCTGTGCATGAAAACCTTGAAGAAAAGGGGGATAAAAGGTGAAAACGATTTCCGAAACAAAAGCCTTCGGAGGGGTGCAGGGGGTCTATCGGCACAGCTCTGAAACGGTCGATTGCGGCATGACCTTTGCCCTGTTTGTGCCGCCACAGGCTAAAAAAGGCCGTGTGCCGTTGTTATGGTATTTATCCGGGCTGACCTGCACCCACCAGAATGTAATGGATAAGGGAGAGTACCGGCGGCTGGCAGCCGAATTGGGCCTTGCTGTCGTCTGCCCCGATACAAGCCCGCGCGGCAGTACTGTGCCGGATGAAAAGGATAACTGGCAGTTTGGGCAAGGGGCCGGCTTTTATCTGGATGCGACGGAAAAACCCTTCAATCGAAATTACCGGATGGAAAGTTACATTCGGGATGAATTGCCGCAGCTTGTTGCCGGAAATTTTGCGGTTGATATGGAGCGGCAGTCAATTTTCGGTCATTCCATGGGGGGGCACGGCGCTATCACGCTCGCGTTGAAAAATCCGGGCCACTACCGCTCTGTCTCAGCTTTTGCACCGATTGTACAGCCGTCAACGGCTGGCTGGTCACGCCCGGCTTTTGAAAAATATCTGGGCAAGGATGAAAGAAAATGGCGGGCCTATGATGCAACATTGCTGATAGAAGATGGCTTTCGGGTTGATGAGCTTCTGGTTGACCAGGGCATGGCAGACAGTTTTCTGCATGAAGGCCTGCGTCCATGTCTGCTGGATGCAGCATGTAAAAAAGCAGGCATTCCTCTGACGCTGAATATGCAGGAGGGGTATGACCATTCCTATTTCTTCATTGCCACTTTTATGGAGGCTCATCTGCAATGGCATAAAAAACGGCTTGACTAGTTGAAGTATTTCATATTCAGAGATTTCATCTGAATATAATAACAATGCAGGAAAGAAAAAGCCGGGTCATTTTTCTGCAAGGATTAAACGTATAAATCGTGAAAGAGAAAAATGAAAAAGATACAGCATGTAATGTAAGAAGGTATATCAGACATTGATTTGGTAAAAATACCTTTTTCTGATCAGGGGAGAAAATTAAGGAAGTTGTTTGTCTTCATTTGCTGCTCAGGAAGCGTAAAAAGTCAGAATTGCCTGGCAGTCATCGGGAGAAGTTTTTTCAAAAAATGTGAGAAGCTCTTTCTCTGTTGCAGTTGCATTGTAACCATACATAACAAAAGAGATGCCGACATTAGTTTCGCTGCAAATTTCTGCAAGTGATTCGATGGCGGGGTCTTTTTGTTTTACCGGAATTGAATGCAGATAATCTGCCCCTTCCCTGTGACAAGAGATACAGCGCGCATGGATTTGCTGCTTTTATGTAAACTTTCAACCAGTCGCTGATGCCATCCATCTGTATTCATGATTACCGGAATATCCTCTGTTCTGAGGAATTTTATATAATCCGGGCAAAATGCCAGGCCATAAGTGGAGATTAATCCTGCTGCGGATTATCCGGTTCCACTTCAAAAGCACCATTGTTGAATCCGGTGATACGCACCCTGCATCCCTTTGGCATGTCGGGGCCGGCAGCTCGCCAGATTGTATCATTGATATGGATATATCCTTGATTATCCTTGATTGGCTCGCTCAAGGTCGTGGTAAGGCCGATCATTTCATCCGTACGCCGGTTGAGAAATGGGGTATCCGTTTGTATTCTATGTGCAAGGAAAGATTGCACCAGAAAAACCAGACCAGTGCTGAATACAAGAAAGAGCACAACCTGCCCTTGCCAGTTTCCGAAAAAGGCAATGTAACTTTCGGTCAGTGCTGCAATGACCACTGTCAAAAGTGCAGCAAGGCCAAACCAGATGAGAAAGACACCCGGTAACAGCAATTCCAGAAACAGCAAGGTAAATCCGAGCAAACCCCAGTTCCATAAACCCGGAGCGTAAAACAGCTCTGTCATATTATTCCCTTCTGGTAACAGGTCATCTTCTGCCTGACGGATCGGGTTTGCGTTCATGCCTGGTTCCTGATCCTGCCGGCAAAGCCGGTTTCTGTCTTTTGTTTTCAGGATTCCGGTTCCCTCCGTCCGGCACGCGCTGTATTCTTCTGAGAAGAAAATACTTCCCTGGCAATTGCACTGATGCCACCAAGTGAGCCGATGATGGATGAAGCTTCAAATGGCATCAGAACAATCTTCTGGTTTTGCGCCGCGCCGATAGCGGTTAACGCATCGGTATATTTCTGGGCAACGAAATAATTGATAGCCTGTATATCCCCCTCGGCAATGGCGCCCGATACCATAGCTGTTGCTTTTGCCTCTGCTTCAGCCAGGCGTTCACGTGCCTCAGCTTCGCGGTAAGCAGCTTCGCGCTTGCCTTCCGCTTCAAGGATCTGTGCCTGTTTCAAACCTTCGGCCCGCAGGATATTGGCATTTCTGTCCCCTTCTGCCTCAAGCACCTGGGCGCGTTTGTCGCGTTCGGCTTTCATCTGCCGTGCCATTGCATCCACCAGGTCGCGCGGGGGTTGGATATCCTTGATTTCAATCCGCGTCATTTTCATGCCCCAGGGATGGGCGGCGCCGTCAACAACCTGTAAAAGCTTTTCATTGATGATATTTCTGTTTGATAAAAGTTCATCAAGATCCATTGATCCGACTACGGTGCGGATATTAGTCATGGTCAGATTCATAAGTGCATATTCAAGATCGGCAACCTGATAGGCAGACCGGGCCGCATTCAGAACCTGGTAAAAAGCCACAGCATCTACCGAAACTGTTGCATTGTCCTTGGTGATGACTTCCTGTGTTGGTACATCAAGAACCTGTTCCATGATAGAAACGCGTGCACCAATACGGTCAATAAAAGGAATAATCAGGTTAAGACCCGGCAAAAGCGTTTTTGTATAGCGGCCAAAACGTTCAACCGTGTAATTAAAGCCTTGCGGTACAGTTTTAATGCTTGCAGAAAGTGCGGCAACAACCAGGCCCGCCAAGACAATAAGCGTAATACTCAATCCCGTAAATTCCATGATGATGTTTTTCCTTGCTGTTTTAATTGTATCTTCAATACCGGAATATCTGGCATGCAACCAGCCTGCCTGCAAAGTGAAAAATAAAGGGAAATCACAGTTCCGGTTGTTTTCATTTTAAGGCCCGGTTTCCGGAAAGTCTGGATACTGGCCTGTTTCCAGACAAAACCAGGTTGTTACGGTATAGTTACAAGTTATTTTGTTAAAAAACATCCTGTTGTTATTTAAAGAAAAGATCAAATTTTACAAGACAAACCGCTTCTATATCCAGCCGGCAAGTTCCCGGCTGACGAGATGCTCAATCACACGCATGCCCTCTTCACTATCATTAAGGCAGGGAATATGTGTAAAATTCTTGCCGCCATTTTCATGAAATATGCGTGCCGCTTCATTGCCAATCTCGTCAATCGTTTCCAGACAATCCGATACAAAACCCGGGTTAAGGACAGCAATGGATTGTGTACCGTCACAGGCCAGTTGTTCAATCATTCTGTCTGTATAAGGCTGTAACCATTCTTCCGGCCCGAAACGGGATTGAAATGTCATCATAAGGCGTTTTTCATTCAGGCCAAGCTTGCAGCGCAGCGCCATTGTTGTGCGCTCACATTCCTCAAAATATGGATCTCCGCGTTTTACATAGCTTTGCAAAATACCATGATAGGAAGCGATAATGACGTCAGGTACAAAATCAAGCGTGTCGATATGCTTTTTAATGGAAGCGGCAAGAGCATCAATATAAACCGGATCATCCGCATAAGAAGGAACCGTACGGATTGCAGGTATAAATCGTTTTTTTTTCAGGGCATTGAAAAAGGCATCATTGACGGTTGCAGTCGTAGTGGCAGAATATTGCGGATAAAGCGGAAACATTACAATAAGCTGGCAGCCACGCGCAATCATGGCATCTGTTACAGCTTTAATGGAAGGTTGGCCATAACGCATCGCCCAATCGACATCTATATCTGCTTCAGCAAGAATTGTATGCAACTTTTCAGCCTGAGCGCGTGTATAGGTGCGCAGGGGTGATTCATTCTGCTCGTAATTCCATATGCGTGCATAGGCTGCTCCCGATTTTCCGGGCCGGGTATTCAGCACAATACCATGCAGGATCGGATACCAGATCAGACGGGGCCACTCAATAACGCGCCGGTCTGAAAGAAATTCAGCAAGATAGCGGCGCATGTTGCGATAATCAGTTCCATCAGGAGTTCCAAGATTGACAAGCAGGACACAAATACGGCCTTTCGACAATTTTTTCATTCCTGTTTTATTATTTCATGATGAAATTCTATTTAAAATGAACCGCTCGCCACTCTCCGAAGTGCAAAGCACACTGGAAGTATTGGCAAGCGAACAGTTCACACGCGAAACCGTGCCGCGAACCAATGAACGCATTTCAATTTCGATAATGCTACCTGCCCGCAAGGAATAATTACCTTCGGCCAGTTTTTCATTGGTATCTGCCGAGCGGGTTTCAAATATACCGTTGCGAAAAGAGGAAGTAATGCCGTTTGCATCAACCCATCGTCCTTCAATACCGGCCGGTTTGTTCAATGATGGCAAATTTGATCCTCCATCGTAACAGGCTGATACTGCAAAGCCCAGCACAGCCAGACAGCTTGTAACAGCTAAATGCTTAACAGATGATTCCAACAATTCCAACTCCCTGTTTCAGTGGTGCACCATGAAGCCTCGTTTTGCGTACGCATGATTCATATTTTATTTGCCGGATAAACTATATTGGAAATTGATTAGGAAAGCCATCAACAGGCAATAAAAAAGAACAGGCTGTTGCATGTAATCATCATGTCGCGTGGCTCCGGGCCGGAAAAGCCGCAAATAGCTGGCGGCAACTCTTCCAAATATCAACTGCTATCATAAATATTGTTGCATATACGAAAAAGGATTACGCAAACGGTATTTTTCGGTTGACAGGGAAGGCAGGCACCTGATGATGGGATCAATATTGATTGCCGGAGAAGATGCGGGGCGTCGTAATAGATTGAGTTCCACTCTGCTTTCGGCCGGTTATCGCATTATTGAGGCTGAGAGCGGCTACCGTACGCTTGATTTGTTGCGGCGCAGGCCCAATATCACTCTGGCGCTTGTTGAGCTTGAAATGTCGGATATCAGCGGCGTGAATTTTATTGCCAATATCCGCGCTTCAGGAATAAAGGCAGCCCTGATTGTGCTGGCAAACAGTGAAAGTGATAAGCGTTTGCGCCGTGCCATGGATTCTGGCGCCAATGATTTTCTTTTGTATCCGGTTTCGCTTTTGCGGCTGACTGTTTCAGTCGGCAATCTGTTGCAGCGTTATATATTGGAGCACAAGGTGCAGTTTCTGCGCCGCCGTAGCGCAAATCGTCTTTCATTTAATGATCTTGCCGTCAAAAGTGAAGTAATGCAGCTTCTTGTCCGTGAAGCTGAAAAAGCTGCAAGAAGCAGCAAGTCACTGCTGATTACTGGTGAGATCAGCACGGGGCGTGAAGTGCTTGCGCGCATTATCCACCATAAAAGCAGTGCAGAAAAGGGGCCTTTTGTCCATATCCGGTGTTCTTATCATCTGGATGAAATGCTTTCTCCTCAAAGCTGGCGGGATGAACTGGCAGGAAAATTCAGTAAGGCGCGGGGCGGTACAGTTTTTTTGAGTGATGTCGATGTGCTGGATACGGCCCTTCAGTCTCTGTTGCTTCAGGCTCTGGAACAGCAGGGCGGGATAGCAAAATCATCTCCGGAAGCCGGTTTCCGGCTTATTGCAACAGCGTCAGCCCATTTGAGCGAGCTTGTCGAGGAGGGTTCCTTTCTGGCGGGTTTGTATAAGAAACTGAATGAAATTGAATTGAAAATGCCGCCCTTGCGTAGCCGCCGTGAAGATATTCCTGATATTACCCATTTTATTCTCACACGCATCATTACAGAAACAGGGCAGACAAAAATCAACGGCATTTCCGGCGGAGCAATGGCCTTTCTGCTGCAATATGGCTGGCCGGGGAATATTGTGGAGCTTGAAAATATGTTGTTTCGGGCTGTCCTTTCAAGCAATGGTCCGCTTCTTTCCGTACAGGATTTTCCTCAGCTTGTGCAGTCCGGTGAAGACAAGGAAAATGCGCTTGCCGCGCCTTCGCAGGTTCTTTTCGATACCACCGGTCATATCCGGCCGCTTGCCGTTATTGAAAAATCTGCTATTGCAGAAGCAATGAGACGCTACCGCGGAAAAATCAGCGAAGTTGCCCGCCGCTTGCAAATCGGGCGTTCAACGTTATATCGCAAACTGGAAGAATATGATTTCCATTCCGAACACAATTAGCCCTGACTATAAAATTGTTTTATGGTTCAAAAAAGATTGGAGCCTGTTAAATTTGTTTGGCTGAGCTGATTCTTTTATCATGATATAAATTTCTTCAGGTATCAAAACCTGTTAACTATTTACCGGCAGAATAGCAGAAATGGCAGGGCCGGAATAACTGTAGAGTTGAGTGTTCCGGCATGGAGCAGGGATGAATGCAACACAGGGTCAGGAATTTTGTCTTACAGGCGGCGTATCCTTGTCTGATCATGTGGCTGCTGGCCTGCACTTTTTCATTCTGCCTGTTTTTTGTCTCCGGTGCAAGGGCGCAAACGCTTTCTCTCAAGATTTATTATGTTCATACGAATGAACGCGCGGAGATTGTTTTCAAGAAAAATGGCCGGTATGTTAATAGCGGTTTGAAACGCCTGAACTATCTGTTGCGTGACTGGCGGCGCAATGAGCCGACAAAACTGGATCCGCGTCTTTTTGATCTGGTCTGGCAGGTTTACCGGTTGAGCGGTTCGCGTGATTATATCCATGTTATTTCAGCTTACCGCTCACCGCAAACCAATAATATGCTGCGCGCCCGCTCGGTAAACAGCGGTGTTGCCAAAAACAGCCAGCATATGCTCGGCAAGGCCCTGGATTTTTATATGCCTGATGTCAGTCTGGTGCGCCTGCGTGAAATCGGACTGAAACAGCAGGCCGGCGGTGTTGGATATTATCCCGGATCCGGTTCTCCCTTTGTGCATATGGATGTCGGGAATGTACGCCATTGGCCGCGCATGAGCCGGAGTGAGCTTATGGCGCTCTTCCCTGATGGCAAAACGATGCATGTCCCCGGTGATGGCCGTCCGCTGGCAAATTATGCACAGGCTGTGGCCGAGTACAAGGCGCGTGCCGGTCAGCCTGCACAGATGATGGCGGCAAAAGCAGACGGGTCAAAATCCGGCTCTGGCGGTCTTTTTTCTTCGCTTTTCAAGGACAGACATGACAATATGACCGGGATGCGGCAGCCAGTCGGCAATGCCTCATCTGTATCTGGAGTTCAGATCGCCGCTCTGCCGACGGATGATGTGCCTGTTCCGGATGTTTTGCCTTTGCACGCCATGTCCGGTGCGGGGACAGCGGAGAAAGGGGAGATGTCCGTAATAATGGCCTATGCGCCTGAAACTGTTGTGCCGGCAAGTGTGCCTGTGCCAGGTGTAAAACCGGCAGAACAGACAATGGCAGAAAAGCCGGCTGCCGATAAAGGCCATATGGTTGCAGCAATTGCACCTTTACATATTCCTGTCCCGGTGCAGCGTGAGTCTGTTGAGGAAGAAATGTATGAAGAAGATGAAATAGCGGTTGCTATCCGCCAAAGCGGCTTTATGGCAGCGTTTACAGGTGAACATTCACCTGCATCTGTGCCCGATGAAATAGGCGCTTTGATTGCACAGGACAATTTCATTCCGCTGCCTGAAGAAGATGAGGAAGCGCATGATGATGTGTTGCCGGGTAAGGACGACCGGGATGTTGCGCAGGGGTTTATGCCTGGTTTGCCGGCGGATCACCGGATGGTTGCTGCGGTTGATGTCGTCACGACATTGAAAACAAGCAAGGCCCGGATCGGTGAACCGGCGGGGGGGGCTGCACATGCTGATAACCGGCACGAGTCACAAGGTGGCACTGTTTCATTGACAGATGAGCTTAAACAGGTTCCGGATATGATTTTTGCCCTTGGTTTGCAGAAAATCAGGGGTAGGCCGGAAGTTGCGCGATTGTCGGGATCAGCGGTTAATTTCCATTCGATTGCTCGTATTGTGAGTGATTATTAGCGAGGCGCCGGTGAAAGAAAAATGCGACTGCTGTGTGAAAGTGCCGGATTGTTTTTCTTTGCAGCGGGTATATCTTTCAGGGCCGGTGGCAAGCTGCCGGGTTGAAGCTGTAATGATTCTGCAAATTTTTGTGTCCGGCATCAGGCCTGACCGTAGCGGGAGGCCCTGTTTATAGCTGGAAAAAGGGCGTCATGACTGAAGATAAGAAAATTCCATCGCGCCGTGAAATTGTGCTGGATATTGCAGGTATGAGCTGTGCCTCCTGTGTCCGCCGGGTGGAAAAGGCATTGAAAAATGTTCCCGGTGTCGAAGAGGCAAATGTCAATTTTGCGACAAACCGTGCCCATGTATTTTTTATTGAAAACGTAGTAATGCCTGATGCGCTTGAAGCCGCAGTCGTAAAGGCGGGTTATGGGGCAAAGCCTGTTATCGATGGCAGGCAGGAAGAGGCACAGGCTGATGAAGCAAGGCAGCTCTGCCGTTCTCTTGTTATCGCCCTGATACTGACCTTTCCGGTTTTTATTCTGGAAATGGGCGGGCATTTTATACCGCCTTTTCAGCAGTGGGTGCAGCAGACCATTGGTATTGCGACGGGCCGCTTTTTTCAGTTTGTGCTGACGAGTTGTGTTTTGTTCGGGCCTGGCTTCCGCTTTTTTGAAAAAGGTATTCCGGCGCTGTTTCGTGGTGCGCCTGATATGAATTTTCTTGTTGCTGCGGGCGCTTTTGCGGCATGGGCTTATTCTACGGTTGCGACTTTTGCAGATAATATTCTGCCAGAAGGTAGCAATCACGTTTATTTTGAAGCAGCCGCAGTTATTGTGACATTGATATTGCTTGGCCGTTATCTGGAATCACAGGCACGCGGGCGGGCCGGTGAAGCTGTCAGGGCGCTTGCAGGTCTCAAACCGAAAACCACCCGGGTGAAGCGGCAGGGAAAAGTACAGGATATTCCGCTTGAAGAGGTCGCCATCGGTGATTATATCATTATCCGTCCTGGCGAAAAGCTGCCTGTTGATGGTGAGGTGGTTGATGGTGCATCTCATGTTGATGAATCAATGATGACGGGCGAATCTCTTCCTGTTATCAAAAGTGCTGGAACCAGGGTTTTTGCCGGCACGGTCAATGGCAATGGCACATTTACTTTTCGGGCCGGGAAGGTGGGGACTGATACCTTGCTTGCCCGGATACAGCGCATGGTGGAAGAGGCGCAAGGTGCCAGACTGCCTGTTCAGAATATGGTGGATAAGGTAACAGCCTGGTTTGTTCCTGCTGTTTTTGCCGTTTCGGTTGTTACTTTCATTTTGTGGATGGCTTTTGTCTCCCCGCCAGCCTTACCGAAAGCGCTGGTCGCGGCAGTCGCGGTGCTTATCATTGCATGCCCGTGTGCCATGGGACTTGCAGTGCCGGCATCTATTATGGTCGGTACTGGCCGCGCCGCCCGGCTTGGTATTTTGTTTCGTCGTGGGGATGCACTTCAGGCATTACGTGATGTAGGGATTATTGCGTTTGATAAAACAGGCACTTTAACGCTCGGCAAGCCGCAACTGGCTTTTTTCGAGGTAATGAATGGTTTTGTGCGTGAAGATGTACTGGCAAGGATTGCTGCGATTGAAAATCATTCCGGGCATCCGATCGGAGCAGCGCTTGTCAGAGCTGCCGAGGCGGAAAAACTTGAACTGCCTGTGGTTGATGATTTTACTTCCCATCCAGGTTTTGGTGTTTCCGGTAAAATTTCCGGCACGGTTGTGGCGATTGGTTCGGGGCGCTATATGTGTAATCTCAAGGTTGATATTATTCCTTTTTCCGCGGCGGCCAAAGCATATGGCAAAAAGGGCATGACGCCTTTTTATGCCGCAGTTGGCGGCAAGGCAGCTGCGATTTTTGCGGTTGCCGATCCCGTGAAGCCGCATGTCAGACGAACCATTGAGGCGCTTGATGCGATCGGGGTCAGGACGGCTATGATAACTGGTGATAACAGGATAACGGCAGAAGTGATTGCGCGGGAAATCGGTATCCGAACAGTTGAGGCGGAAGTGCTGCCGGATGGCAAGGTTGATATCATCCGCCATCTGCAAAAGGATGGGCAGCATGTTGCCTTTGTCGGCGATGGCATCAATGATGCACCGGCATTGAGCGCGGCTGATACGGGAATCGCCATCGGCACCGGTACAGATGTGGCTATTGAAAGTGCGGATGTCATTTTAATGGCAGGGAATCCGGCGGGTATTATCAATGCTGTCGGCATATCCCGTGCGACAATCCGCAATATCAGGCAAAATCTGTTTTGGGCTTTTGCTTATAATATTGCGCTGATACCGGTTGCGGCAGGTGTTCTTTATCCCCGCTGGGGTATTCAGTTATCGCCCATGCTGGCCGCTGGCGCCATGGCGCTGTCCAGTGTTTTTGTTTTATCTAATGCTCTTCGGCTCCGGCGGTTTAAATGATGCCCGGGTATTTTTCAGTTTTTAAACCTGGCCCGGGATAATAATCTGTCAAAATATCGTTGATGAACCATTGCAGAAAAGTCTGTTACCTTGCTAAAGCTGAAAGAAGTGTGGCGGTATTGTCTGTAACAGCAGGTGTCATTAAAATAATGGGCAAACGTGGTTAAAAGGCAGGGTGATATGAAAGTCGTCGTCGGTGTCAAAAGGGTGGTTGATTATAACGTGAAGATTCGCGTCAAGGCAGATGGCAGCGGGGTTGAGCTTGCCAATGTTAGAATGTCGATGAATCCGTTTGACGAAATTGCACTTGAAGAGGCGGTGCGCCTTCGGGAAAAAGGCGTTGTAACCGAGGTTGTCGCTGTTTCCATCGGAGCGGTCGCCGCTCAGGAAATATTGAGAACAGCGCTGGCCATGGGGGCGGATCGCGCGGTTCTTGTTGAATGTGAGGAGATGCTTGAGCCGCTTGATGTTGCAAGAATTTTCAAAGAACTTGTTCAGGCTGAAATGGCTGGCCTTGTTATTCTGGGCAAGCAGGCAATTGATGATGACAGTAACCAGACAGGCCAGATGCTGGCGGGGTTTCTTGGCTGGGGGCAGGCCACTTTTGCTTCTGATGTGAATATTGAAAACGGGGAGGCGATTGTTTCACGCGAGGTAGATGACGGTATCCAGACGATTGCTGTCCGTCTTCCGGCTGTCATTACTGCTGATCTGCGGCTGAACGAGCCGCGCTATGCGACGCTTCCCAACATCATGAAAGCACGTAAAAAGACAATTGAGCAAAAAACGCTGGCCGGTTTGGGCATTACCGGTCGATCGCGTCTCAGGGTTTTGAAGATCGAGGAGCCGACAGCCCGTAAGCCTGGTGTCCGGGTTGGCAGTGTTGCTGAACTTGTTGAAAAACTCCGCGATGATGCGGGTGTTCTTTCTTGAAAGATGCAAGGATGCCTTGTCACTTTCTTTTTTAAAAGAAAACAGGCGGTTGCAGGAATTTTAACAGGAGACGGGAATGGCCATTCTTCTTCTTGCCGAGCATGATAGCCGGCATCTGGCTGTTGAAACGGCAAAAGCCTTGACGGCGGCACGGGCGATCAGCCCGGATATTGATATTCTGGTGGCAGGTGAAGATCTTGGCAAGGTTGCTGCCGGGGCAGCAAAACTGGATGGCGTACGCAAGGTGCTTGTTGCTGAAACCTCCTGTCTGAAGCATCAGCTTGCCGAACCTCTCGCTGATCTCATCATCTCTCTTGCCGGCAGCTATGATGTGTTTATGGCGCCTGCAACCGCCATGGGCAAAAATGTCATGCCGCGGCTGGCAGGGTTGCTTGGTGTCATGCAATTATCGGAGGTTACGGCTGTCCTTTCGCCGGATACCTTCAAGCGGCCGACTTATGCGGGCAATGCTATTGAAACGGTGCAATCTCTTGATACGAAAAAGGTCATAACTGTGCGTGCCGCATCATTTCCCGCTGTTGGCGAGGGGGGGGATGCCGAGGTGGAAGAGATTGCTGTACCGCCCGATCCCGGTTTGTCACGTTTTGTATCGCAGACAAATTCCACTGATGAGCGCCCTGAGCTTGTCTCGGCCAGGATTGTTATCTCCGGTGGACGGGGTTTTGGCTCGGCAGAAAATTTCAGGGCGCTGCTTGAGCCGCTGGCCGAACGTCTGAACGCGGCCATCGGTGCCAGCCGTGCAGCAGTTGATGCCGGTTATGCCCCTAATGACAGACAGGTCGGGCAGACGGGCAAGGCTGTATCACCTGAGCTTTATATAGCCATCGGCATATCGGGTGCTATCCAGCATCTGGCGGGCATGATGGATTCACACGTGATTGTTGCTATCAACAAGGATCCGGATGCTCCGATTTTTCAGGTCGCTGATTACGGGCTTGTCGGTGATCTGTTTGAGATTGTGCCGGAACTGACAAAGGCCGTCTGAATGATGGAAAAAACCCCGGCCCGTGAAAGTATGGCATTTGACGTGGTGATTATTGGTGCGGGGCCGGCGGGTTTGTCAGCAGCAATCCGGCTCAAGCAGATTAATTCTGCGCTTTCCGTTGTCGTACTTGAAAAAGGTGCAGAAGTGGGCGCTCATATCCTTTCCGGTGCGGTTGTGGATCCTGTTGGCATAGATACCCTTTTGCCGGGCTGGCGCGAGGAAGAGGGGCATCCCTTCAAAACAGCGGTGACGAAAGATCATTTTATGTTTTTAAGGGCAAAAGGTGCGACTGTTATTCCTGGCGCCCTGATGCCGAAGATAATGTCCAATCATGGAAATTTTGTTGTTTCTCTGGGCAATGTCTGTCGCTGGCTGGCGCGGAAGGCAGAAGCGCTTGGTGTAGAGATTTATCCCGGATTTGCCGGTGTTGATATACTCTATAATGATGCGGGTGCAGTTGCTGGTGTTATTACCGGGGATATGGGGGTCAGGAAGGATGGAACCCATAGCCCCGATTATATGCCGGGTATGGCGCTTATGGGCAAATATGTGCTGATTGGAGAAGGCGCGCGCGGGTCGCTTGCCAAGATGCTTGTTGCCCGATATGCGCTTGATAAAGGGCGCTCGCCCCAGAAGTACGGAATTGGTTTCAAAGAACTCTGGGAGGTTGATGCAGCCCGGCACCAGCCCGGCCTGGTACAGCATTTCTTTGGCTGGCCGCTTGATGATCGTACCGGGGGGGGAGCTTTTCTTTATCATCTGGAAGATAACAAGGTTGCTGTCGGTTTTGTGATTCATCTGGATTATAAGAACCCCTATCTTTCGCCATTTGAGGAATTTCAGCGCTTTAAAACTCATCCCGTTATATGCGGCGTCTTTGCAGGGGCAAGGCGTATCTCCTATGGCGCCCGCGCCATTACTGAAGGGGGCTTGCAGTCTGTGCCCAGGCTTGCCTTTCCTGGCGGGGGGCTTGTCGGGTGTTCGGCGGGATTTGTCAATGTGCCGCGTATCAAAGGCTCGCATAATGCGGTGTTGTCCGGGATGGCGGCAGCAGAGCATGTGGCTGCTGCGATTGCGGCAGGGCGCGTCAATGATGAAATCACAGGGATTGAAGATAGCTGGCGGACAGGTATTATCGGTCGCGATCTTTTACCTGTGCGCAATGTCAAACCGCTTTGGGCAAAATATGGCACGAAACTTGGTGCCGTTCTGGGTGGTTTTGACATGTGGTGCCAGCAGTTGCTCGGTTTTTCTCTGTTTGGCACCCTGCAACATGAAAAGACGGATGCTGCGGCTCTGGAACCGGTGGCCTTGCATCAGCCTGTCAGGTATCCTGCTCCTGATAATGTACTGACTTTTGATCGTCTCTCTTCGGTTTATCTTTCCGGTACTCATCATGAAGGGGATGAGCCTTGCCATCTGCGGTTGAAAGATAAAGACCTTCAGAGAACATCGGAGCTTGCTGTTTATGGCGGCCCTTCAATGCGTTATTGCCCGGCCGCTGTTTATGAATGGGTTGGTGAAGGCGATGACAGGCAGTATGTGATAAATGCACAGAACTGCATCCATTGCAAAACCTGTGATATCAAGGATCCGAATCAGAATATTGATTGGATGCCACCCCGGGGCGGGGAAGGGCCGGACTATCCGGATATGTGATGAGCACAAAGCATTTTGCAGTCGAATGAAGCATTTTCAGACGTCTGTAACAATCGACCGGACAGGGAATCAGATCATTTTTGATTTGATGCAATCAAAATGATCTTTTCTCTTATGACCAGTCGCCCAGCGTTGCGTTGATAATGGCAAGCGCCGCAACGGCTGCTGTATCTGCACGCAATATCCGCGGGCCTAGTGGGATGACTGTTACAAAATCAAGCGCCTTGAGCGCCTTGCGTTCATCATCGGAAAATCCGCCTTCCGGTCCAATGATAAGGCCAAGAGGGCCGCGGGCCAGTTTGTTGAGCAGGGGTACGGGGTTATTGCCTTCTGCCATTTCATCACAGAAAATCAGATGGCGTGCTGGCTCCCACATAGCAAGCAGCGCATCAAACGATACAGGTTTACGACATTCCGAAATAGTGAGAATACCACATTGTTCCGCTGCTTCAATGGCATTGGCATGCATACGTTTAATATTAAGCCGTGTTGACTGTGTGTGACTTGTCATGACCGGTTGGAGGATACCTGCCCCCATTTCCACAGCCTTTTGCACCATGTAGTCAAGCCGGGAATGTTTGAGCGGAGCAAAACAATAGATAATATCAGGCGCTTCAGGTTGTGGCCGTTCCTGACAGGTTACACGGATGGTAACGTTTTTTTTGCCGGTTTCCGTAATTTGGGCACGCCATTCGCCATCGCGTCCATTAAAAACCAGAATTTCGTTATTCTGTTTCATTCGCAGGACATGCAGAAGATAATGGGCATGGGTTGCCGTTAAGATGAGTTGCCCACCTGCTGATAATGATTCGGATATGAAAAGGCGTTGCATCTTATAGTTTGCGCGCATTTGCTTTGCGATTGCCTGTTTTGATGTTTTTGATCAGGGCAATAAGGCCCGGTCCCGTTTCCCGCTGCAAGATTTTTTCATAATGTGACTGATAAATGTTGTGTTTATGGAACAGATAATGGAATTTGTGATTTTTTGTTTATAAAACTGCAACCGGATTGCCCTGATTATTGTTGATTTCAAGATTGGTTTATATTGAGATCTTTGCTCAAAATGATCAAGAGCTGTAAAATTATGTGTAATTCCCGTACGGAGTATAGAATTATGTCCGCTAAAAGGGCTGCATTGCTGACAATTGCAATGCTTTTCACCATGGTTGTCGTTGCTGCCAGTATCAATGCAAACGGGGCGGGAAAAAACGATACGGTTGTAGACGGATACGGTGTTTTTTCTCATCATTGAAAATAATGCACAAGCTTGCCGGTTTTTCTGTTGATCGTGCAGATAAAAACAAGGAATTGCTGTAGAGGAAATTCCGGGCAGAATTCATAACTGTCCGTTCGATACAAAAGCTTTTATCCGGTTATCCCGGATAAAAGCTTTTGCTTGCAAACTGTCAAAATCACAATGCTTGACGGTATCAGTTGAATTCGTTCGGATTCGGGCCGATACGGCCGTTGCGCTGATCCAGCTTTACAATCATATCGTGGTCGGCTGATGTCAGGGAAAAATTAAAAATATTGAAGTTTTCAGCCATGCGTTCCCCCGATTGCGACTTGGGAATGACAATATTGCCAGTTTCAATGTGCCAGCGCAAAATGACTTGGGCAACAGTTTTGCCATGCGCTTTGGCAATGTCCTCAAGTACCGGATTTGTCAGCATTTTACCCTGTCCAAGAGGACTCCATGCTTCGGTGGCGATATGGTGCTTTTCATGGAAGGAATGTAGCTCATGCTGCTGAAAGGCCGGGTGCAGTTCAATCTGGTTCAATACAGGAGTAAAGCCTGTTTCCCTGATGAGTCGTTCAAGATCAGCAATGCGGAAATTACATACACCGATTGATCTGACCACATTTTCTTCCTTGAGGCGGATCATGGCTTTCCAGGTCTCAATATAGAGATCGCGTTCCGGTGCAGGCCAGTGAATAAGATAAAGGTCAATATAATCGGTTGCGAGACGCTCAAGGCTTGCTTCACAGGCTTTGAGTGTTGCATCATATCCCTGGTCAGTATTCCAGACCTTGGTAGTCAGGAAGATATCGCTGCGCTTTATTTGCGCATTATGGATACCTTTGCCAACTCCTTTTTCATTCTCATAGATTTTAGCTGTATCGATATGCCGATAACCGACCTCTATCGCTTTTTGTACAGCTTTATCCGCGTCGTTGTCTTCAATTTTCCAGACACCATAGCCAAGCTGTGGAATCCTGTTTTTATCATTCAGAACAATAGATGGTACTTGCATTATTTTTTCCTTCGTTGCCAGGTTACGGGTTATATTTGAAACCGGTCTTTATCTGATATGGTGGTTTGTTGGCGCCATGCAAAGCGGCAGGTTCGAATTATCTGGTTTATCTTTTGCGTTTTCTTTGGAGAGCCATCCATTCAGGTTCTCTGTTTTATTATGTTTCCAGACGGATTGAAGCGGAATCAGAAAACAGTTTATCGGGCTGTTTCCCTTGCGGTGATGGTTTTTGCTTTATCTTGAAAACGCTTTAACGCATAATGTTCAAACGGGTAATGATAGACAGCTTTTTCCGCACCACTGTGATATTGCAGATTTGCCTTGCATATCAGGATAAAGGCCGGTTGAAGAAAGACAAAGTGGATGGAGAACAGGCCGCTTGCCTGTGCTGTTTTCAATTCCATCTGTGGTCTCGGACTTTTTAAGCAGACCGGTAAAAGCAGGGTGTCAGGTTATATATCCCCCCTGTATAAAGCCGGCACAGGCAATAAACAGCAGGACTTCACTGGATAACAGGTGAAACAGTCGGGTTAGGCCAGGGGCCGTCTATGGTAAATTGCGGGATTGGCAAAAGGCCTTGTGCTACACATTGTGTATTAAAGCACACGCCATCAACAGTTCGGGGCCGATCAAGTACTCCGGTCAGCTTCAACCTGTTTTCAAGCCAGTTGATACCGCCGTAAATATCGATGTTTTGTTCACCGAAACGCAAGGTGACGAAATCAAGATTGATTTGTCCGCTCTCAATTGCCGCCTTGCCGTTCACCTTATCAAATTTGAAGGATTTATTCTCCGCTGTTTCAAGTGAAAATGTTTCCGCTGCCCTGATATGTTCTATAATGTCATTCATATTGAAGTTGGTCAGGGTGCCCTGACCAAGATCAAAAGCAAGGCTGCCACGGGCATTATGTAAGAAATCCACCCACTGCGAAAAACTGGATTGCAGGGTCACGGTCAGATTGGCGTTTGCACTTAAAACGGATTTTCTGTTCAATGCCTGTTGCAGCAGATCAAGATCAAGATTGCTGGCAGACAGGCGGCTTTCCAGTTCAGTAATGGATTTCTGGTTGCGCTGAAGCTGAATGTTGATTTGTGCCATGCCGCCGAAGATTTGTGCATTGCCAATATCAAACACCAGCCTGCCATTGCGTATCTGGATTGAAGCGGCAAGGTTGCTCATGCTGATATTCTGGATAACCGTCCTGGAGGTGGAAAGCCGCAGATCAAGTCCGAAACGGTCAAGAAATGAAAGGTCAATGGAAGCCTGGTTATCTGGAAAAAGAGCAGGGATGATCTGATTCAGATCAAGAGTTTCAAATGCAAGGGAGCCGGTGGTTGCCGGCATATTATTCTGGAATGCGATTTCCAGCGCTCCACGCGCACTGTCATTACCAAGTGTAAAGACAATGTCATTCAGCTCTATATGTTCGGATTGGGCATTGAGCGAGGACTCCCACACAACCGGTGCCGTTATATTCGCACCGAAAAGTTTTGATTTGCCAATCCATGCCATGCTTTGATTCCAGCCGGGTGATCGTGAAGCAAGCCGGCCGTTTAAAAGAAAATTATGAGAGAAGCGTGCAGTACCGGTAAAGGTTATACCGCCGCGACTGGAATTAACGCTGATACGTAACGGACTTGTACCGCCACCCATCAGTAACAGTGCCTGATCGGCATTGATGGTCAGACTGGTCAGCGCTTCATGCCAGCGCCCTGAAGCGTGAAGTGCTGCGGAGCGGGTTGACTCCGGCCAGTTAATGACAGCGTTGATATCAGTAATTTCGCCTGTTTTGCCATTTTCAGAGCTGGGGTAAACCAGCGTGCCCCTTTCAATCAATATCCGCCCGAAGGGTTGAGCGAGCAACTGAGATGAATCCGGTTTTTCAGGATTTTGCTCAACAAGGCTTTGCGCCTCACGGATAGCGATACCGAGTGTGCCTTCCGAGCGTGAAAGCGATGTGAAAAAACCTGCTACGGTTTTTACCGGTTCATCAATAGTGAAACGGGGATTGATAATACGTGTTTCCGAAAAACGCACTCTGCCCAGCAGCGCATCATAAAGAGACAGATCCACCTCTATACGTCTGGCATCCATAAGCGGTGTACTGCTGTCGGCTGCATCTGTCAATGTGACATCTGAAAGTGAAGCCTGTAATGAGGGAAAAATTGAAATGTGCGGCGACTCACGCAATTGCACATTATAACCGGTCCACGTGCTTAAATCACGGGCAAGACGGAGGCGAATTGCATCCGTTGAAACAAGAAAAGGAATAATAGCGATAGTAGCTGCAAGAATTGCAAAAATAATGACAAGCAACAAGAAGAGAAATTTTATCTTCCGGGAACGTGACATCCACAACTACCTTTTCAGACCATTATTCTGTTGCGGCAGGAAAGAACCTCCCGGTTTTTCAGTTCGGAAAAGCTTTTCCGAACACAGATGATATGCAAAACAACTTTCCGCTCTGCCGGCATATTCCGTCACGATAACATTTGGGAGGGGGATATTCAAATTGCTTTGCTTTATAGACAGGATTTTATGAAAAAGCATATAATCGGGTTCAATTACGTTGAACCCGATTTGCCTGTCTCTTGTCGTTTAGGAAAGCACAGCAATAGCATTGGCTGCTGTTTCCCGGATTTTACACGGAAACCCGTTTATGATGCATCACAGAAATGATTGCGCCCATCATATCCGCGAAATGTACCTGTCCGGGGATTGAATGAACGGAATTTGCGTGAACAATAATTGTACCAGCCGGGTGACCAGGGTTCAAGTCCACCGCGATAGACCCGATGAGCACCCGGAGCCGGTGGATAATAGATCGGGGCCGGCGTGTGGTAGATAACCCGTGGCGGTTGCGAAGTTTGGGAAAGCGCACTGCCAATAATCGCTCCGGTAGCAAGACCGATCACACCCGCAGCAACTGCATTACCGCCGCCGTGATGATGATATCGAGGTCTGTAATAGCCATGATGATAATCACGCGCCACAGCTTCTGTGACAGGACCCGCAATCGTTGCAAATAATGCTGTTGACAATATAATCGCTTTTGCCAATTGCTTCATTTATATAACTCCTTCAATTGACAGAGTTTACGAACAAGGCATCTATATGGATAAAAATTATGTCGATATATAGAAAAATTATTGATTTTTAATAACTTTTTATTTCAGTGCGCAACAAATCCGAAAAATGGCCTGCTGCCGGAATATATAATTCATGACAAAAGACACAGGAATCGCTCCTGAATCCACCCGATACCATTCCGGGAAAAGTTAATATCAATTATTTTAGTGAAAAAATATACAAACCGGCGGATTGATACCATCATCAATAAACAGAAATAATAATCAATACAAAACACCCGGGCCGGATTGTGAAATATGTTAAAAAGAGTGAGGGCATGCTTGATGCCCCCATATTTCTTTTTAATCAACCGGTTACGGTTATGTTAACTGCTTTCGGCCCTTTACCGCGCCGGTCAGGTTCGGTATCAAAGGAAACCTTCTGAGCGTCGTTAAGTCCCGGAAGGCCGGAAGCCTGTACTGCTGAAATATGTACGAAAATATCCGGACCGCCATCATCAGGCTTGATAAATCCAAAACCTTTTTCATTGTTGAAAAACTTAACTTCACCCGTTTGAGCCATTCATTTCTTTCCTTCTTGAAACGGCCTTTTGTTCAAAAAAAGCCGGATAGTAAAACCGCCAGACACACCACGCGCCCCACGGCGTTATGCAGGCAGTTTTTGAATTCAGGAAAGGACTCTCTTGACCGGAATAATCCGACCCGGAACTTATGGCGGTTCCGGCACGCCAAATTTCAGTCTTCCGATGTTCGTAAAATGCCCGAACGTCTGGCAGCTTGCTTTATTATCTGTCGTTTGGCAAGCTTTTTTTACCCGGGCCTTGCCAAGATACACGGGTGCCGGGGTTTTTCTATATAAAAATAATCAGGACTTTTCTGTCAAATAAGAAAAAACATGTTAATCAACCTTGAGGTGAACCATTTTTATTCTTGTGGGAAAGTATTGTACCGGCCGGCGGGATATCCTGTTCTTGCAGGTCTGCGGTGTTTATTTTTTTTCACTTTTCTTTTCATAAGAGCCAGGCCCTGCCTGTTTGCGGCGGCGCGCCGGCCGGTTGTTCTTATCCGGCACTTCCGTGCGGCGGATTGTCATTTCATCAAGTGTATTTTTGCGAAATTTGCTGTTCCGGCCATCTGTACGCAACAGACCGGTGTCCATAACTGGCCCCATTTCATCAAGATCAGGTTTGGAAAACAAACCGCGCTTTTTATAACCGGCTTGTGTTGTGTCGGTGTACATTGTTTCCCGCGAAAGAGGGTCATCCGCGATGGTAAGTTCGGTTTGCTGCAAACGTTTGATCTCGTCGCGCAGCCTTGCTGCCTGCTCAAAATCCAAATCTGCTGCCGCGGCAAGCATCCGTTTTTCAAGATGTTCAATATGAACTGCAAGATTGTTGCCGATCATGGCGCCTTCATCGGAAAAATCAGAAATATTCGCCCGCACATGGTCGCGCTCAAAAACGGAATCAAGAATATCCGTGATATTTTTGCGCACACTTTCCGGAGTGATGCGATGCTCGATATTATAGGCAAGCTGTTTTTCACGGCGGCGGCTGGTTTCTTCCATTGCCCGTTCCATTGAGCCTGTCGTGATATCAGCATAAAGGATAACATGGCTGTCAACATTGCGGGCAGCGCGTCCGATTGTCTGGATAAGGGATGTTTCCGAGCGCAGAAAACCCTCCTTGTCTGCATCAAGAATGGCCACAAAACCGCATTCGGGAATATCAAGACCCTCACGCAGCAGGTTAATCCCCACCAGTACGTCAAAGATCCCCAGACGCAAGTCGCGGATAATTTCAATCCGTTCAAGTGTATCAATATCCGAATGCATATAACGAACCCGGATTCCTTGCTCGTGTAAATATTCTGTCAGATCTTCTGCCATGCGTTTGGTGAGCACTGTTATAAGAGAACGATAGCCTTTTTTTACCGTTTTCCGAATTTCATCAGTCACATCATCCACCTGTGTGCGGGCCGGGCGCACTTCAACCGGGGGATCAATCAGGCCGGTTGGCCTGATAACCTGTTCAGTGAAAACTCCGCCTGCCTGTTTTATTTCCCAATTGCCGGGTGTTGCGGAAACAGCGACCGTCTGTGGGCGCATGGCATCCCACTCCTCAAAACGCAGTGGCCGGTTATCCATACAGGACGGTAATCGGAAACCATATTCGGCCAGGGTTGCCTTACGGCGGAAATCTCCACGATACATGCCACCGAGCTGTGGTACGGTAACATGGCTTTCATCAATGAAAACCAGCGCATTATCCGGAATATATTCAAACAGTGTTGGTGGCGGTTCGCCGGGCTTTCGTCCGGTCAGATAACGCGAATAATTTTCAATGCCGGCGCAGCTTCCTGTTGCTTCCAGCATCTCGAGATCAAATGTTGTGCGCTGGTCAAGCCTTTGAGCTTCAAGCATGCGGCCTGCATCGTTTAATTCGTTAAGCCGTTCCCGTAATTCCTGCCTGATAGCTTTTATCGCCTGATTGAGAGTTGGCCGCGGTGTGACATAGTGAGAATTGGCATAAATCTTGACAGATTGGAGATCGCCTGTTTTTTTGCCTGTTAGCGGGTCAAATTCTGTGATCGCGTCAATTTCATCGCCAAAGAGAGAAATTCTCCAGGCGCGATCTTCAAGGTGAGCAGGGAAAATTTCTATAGTATCTCCTCGCACGCGGAAAGAACCGCGTACAAAATTAATATCCTGACGGCGATATTGCTGGGCAACAAGGTCGGCCAGCAATTGCCGCTGATCAAGGCGGCTGCCGATTTCCATCTGAAATGTCATGGCCGTATAGGTTTCAACTGAACCTATACCATAGATACATGAGACAGAAGCGACAATAATAACATCATCCCGCTCAAGAACAGCGCGTGTTGCGGCGTGGCGCATACGGTCGATCTGTTCATTGATCGAGGATTCTTTTTCAATATAGGTGTCCGAGCGGGGTACATAAGCTTCCGGTTGATAATAATCATAGTACGACACAAAATACTCAACTGCATTATTCGGAAAGAACGATTTGAACTCACCATAAAGTTGAGCCGCCAGTGTTTTGTTGGGGGCCAGAATAAGGGCCGGGCGCTGTGTTGTTTCAATCACTTTCGCCATAGTAAAGGTTTTGCCTGATCCGGTGACACCAAGCAGAACCTGTGTACGGTCATGACTGTTAATTCCTTCCACCAGATCTCTGACGGCTGCCGGCTGATCTCCCGAAGGTTCAAACGGTGTTTCCATTTTCAGCGTAATGCCACCCTCGGATTTTTCAGGTCGTACCGGGCGGTGCGGTGTCCACAGCTTACCGTTTTTAAAAAGCGGATTACCAGATGCAATCAGTTTTGCAAGCGCTTCAACTGTTGCTGTAACGCCGGTATTGAGAAGGGAGGAGGCATCTTCAAGTGGTATATCAAGGCCCGCAATGGGATTAAGTCCGGCTGCGACGCGTTCTTTGGCAGAAACGGCGAAACTCTGGGTTGAAGATTTACGCACTGTGCTGCCCGCTGGTTTTTTTGAGGCGCTGGTTTTTTTTTGAGGTGCCATGCTTTGATATGTGGAAAACCTGTATCTATAGTAAAAAGAACTGATGCTGTTTTTATGCAAAACCGGCACCCGGAACATGATGTTATCATATATATCATGTTCCGGGTCACGATAAGTATCTATTGTATTAATTGTGCTGCCGCCAACGTTGCCACAACGTTTGCCACCAGGTTGGACGGTATAGCTCAGGATTATCGCGATGGTAATGTTGGTTCCACCAGCCCGGGGCATGGCGTTGATAGAGGTCATGTTCTGCTGGTTTCCTTGCAAAAAGTTTTTTTATAAAAAGATTTGAAGTTGCCTGTTTATCAGATGTTTCGTGTGTGCCGGCAGCTCCTTTGGGAACGGCTGTTCCGGGTATGCCGACTGCTCCTTTGGGAACGGCTGTTCCGGGTATGCCGGCTGCTCCTTTGGGAACTGCTGTCCCACAAGGGTCAGCTCTCCCTTGGGAAGCCGTCATTGCGTGCGTGCTGACTGCCCTTTTTTGAGGAACTGCCGCCTTGTGAGAAGCTGATACAAGGTTTTGGTGATGAGGGCTGCCTTTTTTAAAGGAAAGGTAACGCTTTGATGACCAGCCAGTATGACCCTTATAACTGATCTGGCACCAGTTACCTTTACATGGGCCAACAATAGTAGCAGAATGGTTCGCGGGAAGAATGGTGCGCACGCTATAGCATATTCCCGGGCCGTTTCGCATATGAAGAGGAGCTGTTGCTGTTGCATCAGCAGCGTGGGCTGTTACTGTCGCAAGCATAAAAGGTACAAAAAACGGATAGCGTAACCATTGTTTCATAATACACCTCAAGGAAAAATTCAGCATCTTTCCGTATAATTCATTGAATGGTAATGAAAAAACGATATTTTAGGTAAAAAGTTTCAAAAAATATGATAAAATAATAATATTTATATCCTGTTTACTTTGTTGGGCCAGTTTCTGGCGTATCGGCAGGCAAAGAGCTATAGCGACGCCATGCACCGTTTCTGCGGGCAAACAAAATTCACAGACTGCAACAAGAATTGTCAGCCTGTAAATTACGGACAGAAGCATTTGGCTTTGCGGATTTCACAATCCGGGTTTCATCCGGTCGGATTTTCTGTTTGTTATTTTCCCAGTCTTTTACCTGTAGGGAATAATTCTAAGCCGTATGATGAATGAATGGCCGCTCTTGACGGTTCCATTACTGAAACTTTTGATTCTGGGCTTCTTGTAATGATATGCGAATGTTTCGGGCTTTGTGATAATGGTTTTTGTTCGGATCCATCCTTGCACCTTGTCAGTATGGATATGGCACCACATCGGGTTGCAGAGATCAAATTTTATTGCTGTGCCGGATTTGATGGTTCCAGTAATCGGATAACGGCTTCCCGGCCCGCTCCGCAGTGTCAGATTGTTATGAGCAGAAGCTGCTGCGACAGCTGCGTTCATGCCAAGTGTAACAGATATTGTAATGATTATTATTTTAATAAATTTTTTCATCATTTCTCCCTATTCGTTTATTTCTGATAGGGTATAAATTTGAAAATTGATCTCATTTTCAATGATAAAGAAAAAATAAATTTTCTTTATTATTGTTCAGGATATATATATTTTAATATAATATATTATTCCTGAATATTTTATTTGTATTAAACACTGTCGGAAAAAAATTGTTCCTTCCGATCTTTCCAAAAAAGAAAAGTTTCCTGGCCATTTGCTGTCATGGCAGGTAGATAAAGCCGGAATTTTATGGAGTCGCGTTTGTCCCGCTTCGGGTAACGGAAGAAAGCAATCTCATCGGCGTATACAAGATAAGGGAAGTAGCTCCCTGTAAAACAGAAGAACTGTTTGCAAGAATGGCATTGCCTGACTGTTCACTGTCACCAGCAAGCACAGAATGGGACAAGGTGCCTTCCTGAACGAGGGACATCAATGTAGGCGATGAAGCAAAAACATTGTGCGCGCCGCCGTCAATAGCCGACATGTCGAGAACATTGATGCCATGGCGCTGTAGAAAGTTAATATTGGAGCCATCTCCCACCCGTGCATGTCCGCCTGTGATCTTGCGAGAAATTGTCAGTGCCTTGTCTGCTCCTGAAACCTGAACTATCGTCACTTTGGGCAGTCGTTTTATATCTTTCAATTGCGCTGCGAATACATCGATATCAACGTCAGGAGCTGCCATCAATAAATTTGATATCTGGTCTATAACCTGATGCTGGCCCTTTAATGACAGTGTCCGCATAGCCTCCATTGTCACATAATTTCCCATGGAATGGGCAATAACCGTGATTTGTTTTGCGTTGGTTTCCGTAATAAGCTGGAGAAGTTCAGCCAGGCCGTCACGGGCAAAATCCGCGCTGTCCCTGTCATAAACATACAGGCTGAGGGCCCCGCCGGATGGCCATGCGTAATGGACTGTTACGGCATCTATTTGGTAATCATAGACAATCTGCGCAGCTCGAAACGTACTTTCAGCAAAATTATTGTTGTAACCATGGATAAAAAGGAGGATTTCCTTTTTCTTCCCGGGGTGGTGGGCAAGGGCTGTGTTCAGGGCATTTTTGAAGATTTGCCGTGAATTGTACAGACTGAATGAAACAGCTGTGAATTGTTTTTCCGGATTGGGTTTTTCACCGTTTTTTTCAACCATGCCTTTTCTGTGTGTCGGTGGAATACCAATATCAGCATGTGCGAAATGAAGTTGCAGCGAGCGCCGGGAGCCAAAAGGCTGGGCAGGATTATTTTGCAATGCGCGGCTTGTTGCAATATAAACCGGCACAACTGCTTTTAGTTTTGGCGGCCGGGTATAGAGTGCTTTTGCTGCCGCAATTGAGGAGGGGGTGGCATTTATACCATAACGTAATACAGCCCGCTCTCTGCCGCAAGCAGTGAGCAGGAATGAGACTGTTATGAAAAGGCAGATACGCCCGAAGAAGGAAAGCATCCTGAGTATCCATCATGTATTTATAGAAAGCATTAATCATATAAATATCATCAAAATTATCATACTCGATTGTCTTTGTGTTTGTTAAGAGTTTAAAAGATGGTGGAAAAGCAGAAGTTTTTGACAGGGAACCCTTGATACGGATATATGGTCTGATGGTGCTGCAAACAAAGGAAGCATATGAATGTCAGTCGAATCGACAGGGCTGAAAGAATCAACAGGCCCAAAAGGTGAATTAACCCTGAAAGTTACTGCGATGCCGCGTGATGCTAATGCTGCCGGTGATATTTTTGGCGGCTGGGTTATGGCGCAGATGGATTCTGCTGCCGGTTTGCGTGCTTCAGAAGTTGCAAAGGGGCGCGTGGTTACTGCTGCTGTAAAGGAAATGTCTTTTGCCAGGTCGGTAAAAATCGGTGATACACTGGTAATTTATACTGATAATATTCGGATCGGGCGCAGTTCGATTCATTTTTGTGTTGAAGCCTGGGCAATCCGTTATCTTTCTCATGAAATGGAACTGGTGACCTGTGCAGATTTTATCATGGTGGCGCTTGATGAAAACGGCAAACCCAAGCCGGTCAAACAGTAAGGTTTATCAGCTATGCAGTAATATGTCCCGCTTCGGGGGTATAGCGTATGGCAGTGATGTTCCATATGATGTGGCTGCAAAAAGATGTAATTTTCTTACGTTTCTCGGGTTCAGTGCTGAGGCACCGGACAATCTGGGGCAGCAGGATGTTCTCATGTCAGATATATCGCTCTGGTTTCTCCGGTAAAAAATGATTCTTTAATAAATGGTAAAAACAAAAGCCTGAAAAGCGTATCACGAAAATACAGGCGGTATCTGCTGTTCGTGTGATGTCTGGAAATTGCGGGTTAATGATGGACAAGGCTGATCCTGATGAAATTGACTGGAAGATTTTCGAAGAGTTTCAAAGTAACGAGTGGATAATCTGATGCAGAACTTGCAGAAAAAATCGGTATTTCTGCCTCACTTTGTTTCAGATATGTCTACCGTCTGGAAAAAGCGGTGTTATCAAGGGATACAAGGCACTTGTTGATAGTAAGGCTCTGGACAGGAGCTGGTTTGTGTTATGTTTTGTCAATTTGCGTCATCAATCCGGGTTTGATCTGAAAGCTTTTTCCATATTTGTCAGCCCGTGGCTTTTTGTGCACAAGGCGTGGATTATCGCTGACAAATCCGGTTTTTCTCTGTTGTCCGGCACCTGGTTTCAACAGCTTTCAGACATTTGTTGTTGAAGCACTTGCCGCTGTGCTCCAAATGTGGATTTAATGCCGTCCGTGCTGACAATGCACTCCGTCAAGGATGAGCTGTTGCTTTGATCCGGCTCTTTGTTTTATTGCATTTTCGGATGGATTGAAGCAGGATAAGCCGCGGCAACGCTTCACGCTTTTCCCGAAAATGCGTTTTTTGAGTTGATCGCATTTTCAAAACAGAAAACTGTTTGATACTTTTCCTGAAAATGCTCCGGGCTTGTTTGCATTTCAGTTTTTTTCCGAGAAGAGATCATTATAAACCGCGTCAATTGTTTTGGCTTCCCTGATAAGAGGGAAAGCCGAGCGGACATGCTTGAGAGCTGTTTTTCCTGCGTCAATTGTTTGTGCAGGATGAGCAAGGTAAGGCTCAATGGCTTTTTGCAGCGCCAACCCATCACCTGCCGGAACAATTGTGCCCGCCCCTTCAGCCACAAGTTCGGTATAAGCGCCCGCATCGCTTGTTACAGTCGCTGTTTGTGATGCCATGGCTTCAAGTGGTGTCAGGCCAAATCCTTCATTGCGGGAAGGGGCAACATACAGGGTAAGCCGACGATACCATTGACGGATATCGCGCACTTCTCCAAGAAAAATAATGCGTTCAGCCAGTCCGGCTGCGGTGATTTTTTCTTTGAGGGCTTTTTCAAACGATTTATGCCCGACTGTGGTGTGGCCTGCAATAATCGCTATCCATTCCGGATAATGCGGCAACAATGCAATCATGGCATCGACAAAGAGATCCGTACCCTTCTGGTGACGGATACGACCAAAGCAGCCGATCGCATATTTACCGGGAAGATGCGAGGCTGAAAATTCATCCTCTTTTGTCGCCGGGGGTGTAAAACGTTCAAGATCAATACCATGCATGATAACCTGATATGGTACTTCCAGATAGGAGCCTGACCGCCTGCTGGTGGCGATGATCCTGTCCATCTTCCGGATCAGCCACCTGGTGAAAGGCTGGTGGCGACGCTGGGCAGCGGATGTGAAAACAAGGCGCAGCTTCATACGCAGAATGTCGCGCATGAAAATGCCTGCAACCATTTCGGTATTGCGGCGCGCGTGCCATATCCGGAATGGACGGTTCAAGGGCTTCTGCCACAAACCGCCAAGCGCATACCAGGAAAGCGATGGCACATAATCTGGCAGCCCCGGCCCCAGGGTGGCAATGCGCACACCCTGGGCCTGTTGCAGCGGGACAAGCTGCACGATTGTGGAAGTCACTCCTGAAAGGCGTTTTTTAAAATTCGGCGCAATAACATCCGTTTCACTGAGAGATACGCGCATCATAGCCTAGATAAATTCCAGCTGGATAATTTCAAAGGAGCGGGCACCACCTGGCGCATTGACTTCAATCGTCTCACCCTGGCTTTTGCCGATAAGTGCGCGCGCAATCGGTGATGATACAGAAATCTTGCCGTCTTTGACATCCGCTTCCTGATCACCAACAATCTGGTAGATGCGTTTTTCCTCTGTTTCTTCATCAAGAATGGTAACGGTAGCGCCAAATTTTATTGTATCACCGGAAAGCTTGGCAATGTCAATCACTTCTGCCCGGGCGATATAGTCTTCAAGTTCGTTGATACGGCCTTCATTATGGCTCTGTGCTTCCTTGGCTGCATGATATTCAGCATTTTCTGAAAGGTCGCCGTGGGCACGTGCTTCCGAAATTGCCTCAATAATGCGCGGGCGCTCCTCCTGCTGACGCCAGCGCAGTTCATTCTTGAGTTTCTCAAAACCGTTTTTGGTCATCGGAACCTTTTCCATAGCCTCGCTCCTTTCTTTATCACAGATCATTTTAATATTTCCATGAAAAATTAAAATGATCCGGTTTTTTATTGGGTCGCGTTTTTGCAAATAGCTGATGAATTTCATTTGCTTGCAAAAGTATTCTGGCAAAAATCCACGCGATAAAAAAGAAACGGCTTCTGAAACATAGATTTCAGAACCCGTTTGTTTTAATGTGTTATTTTTACATATATAGCAGTCTTGCAGAAAAATTCACGTAAAAAAAACATATACCGGGTTTTGCAGTATTTTTTACTGTAAATCCGGTATCTGCTTTTTAAAGGTGGCTGTAAAGTTCAACACAGGCTGGCGCAAAAACGCTGGATTCGTGTGCCTGCTTCTTCAAGCATTTTTTCTGACGCAGCATAAGAAATGCGGAAGTTGGGGCCAAGACCAAAGGCTGAGCCATGAACAACGGCAACCCCTTCTGCCTCCAGTAAGGAGTTGGCAAAATCCTCATCCGCTGCAATGATTTTGCCGTCCGGTGTTTTTTTGCCAATCAGCTCTGTACAGGATGGATAGACATAAAACGCACCTTCCGGAACCGGGCAGGAAATTCCTCTGGCCCGGTTAAGCAGGCTGACGATAAGGTTACGGCGGTTTTCAAAGATTTTTTTGTTTTTACGGACAAAATCCTGTGAACCGTTAAGAGCCTCAACCGCTGCCCACTGGGCAATGGAACATGCACCTGAGGTTTGCTGTCCCTGCACCATGTCCATTGCCTTGACAAGTGGCAGCGGCCCGGCGGCATAGCCGATACGCCAGCCGGTCATGGCATAGGCTTTGGAAACACCGTTCATCGTCAGTGTCCGGTCATAAAGTGCAGGCTCTACCTGGGCTGGTGTGGTGTAAACAAAGTCGCCATAGGTCAGGTGCTCATACATATCATCGGTCAGAATATGCACATGCGGGTGCCTGACAAGCACATCGGTCAGTGTCTTCAATTCATCATGGCTGTAGGCAGCACCAGATGGGTTTGACGGTGAATTGAACACAAACCATTTTGTTTTTGGCGTAATAGCAGCTTCGAGCACTTCAGGACGCAGTTTGAACCTGTCTTCAAAATGCGTTTCAGCAAAAACCGGTTTGCCACCGGTGAGCAGTACCATTTCCGGGTAACTGACCCAGTAGGGAGCGGCGATAATCACCTCGTCCCCCGGATTGAGGGTGGCCATAAGGGCGTTGAAAAGAATCTGTTTGCCGCCAGTGGCGACGATGGTTTGTTCAGGCTTGTAATCAAGGCCGTTTTCCCGTTTGAATTTTGCTGCAATTGCCTTGCGCAGTTCTGGAATGCCTGCGACAGGGGGGTATTTGGTCTCGCCGCGGCGGATTGCTTCAATAGCGGCGTTTTTGACATTATCCGGCGTATCAAAGTCGGGTTCACCGGCGCTGAGTGAAATAACATCTTTTCCGGCTGCCTTTAGGTCGCGTGCTTTCTGGGCGGCGGCAATGGTTGCAGATGGTTTAACGCGGGAAAGAGCTTCAGCAAGGAATGCCATAATTTTATCTCCTGAATGGTGACAAGGGCAAATAAGAGGATATTTGTCCTGATTTGCCGGTAAAATGCCGCTTGACTTGCCGCAAGGGCGGAAATGTCTCTGCAACAGATTTCTCATCCTATGTCGCAGCTGTAGAAAAAGTGCAAGAAAACATTGACTGGATTCGTGTAAAAGGTTTCGAATCACTTTGAGTTCCGCTAATATTGAAGCAAACGGGTTCGTTTCCTCATTCTGTCGTGTTTTAACAGGGGCCGGGTATTTTGCTATCCGGCATCGGTGTGTTTGAAAATATCATCGAGCTGGCATCACGCAAAACCGGATTTGTTTGTGGCGGCGGTAATCTTCGGAAAGCTCTGTCTCATCCACTCTGATTCGCATGACCATGCCTGATGCATAATACAGGGGGATCTGGTACCGTAGAAACCGGATTGATCAAAAGTTATATTCCGTTCTTCATCAATCTTGCTCTTGAATGCAGGAAAGCCTGCAAGTGCCCTGCCATCAATGCCTGTCCGTGTTGTGACTTTGTACGTGGCCGGGAAAACCACCATATGGCCCGGTTGAATCTTGAGGTAATCCGGCTCGAAGGCTACGGGATCGCTTGTCCTGTGGTTAAGCATCTTGATTTTGGAAGGTTCGCTCAAAACCGAAGCTGTCCAGAAACATGCAGCGATAAAAATCCGAAGAATATGAGATATTATGCAGCTTTCCTGCTGGGGTGAAGGTGAAAAACAGCCACGGGCCATGTTCATATTTACTATACCCGGTTCGTAATTGTTTTGGCATGAAAATATTTCGGATAAGCACGGATATCTGCGTCTGCTCCGGTTTGCCGGCGGCACCAGGCCCGCCGCGGTTCGGTATGGCAATATGGTCAAGAAACATAACGGTGTGGTTCAGATCATGCAGGGTGGCAATAACAGTCAGCCGCTCGTGGCGGATAAGGTCAGGCAAGGACAATTGATGATGAATGTCGAGATGACTGGCCGGTTCATCCGGTATCGGAATATCAGGTTGCGGTGCAAGGGCACGGGCAAATTGTAGCCGTTGTTTTTTCTCTCCGGCAGAGTTTGCTACAGTCAGTGTGCAAGCGCAAGCATATCAACTTTGCCAGGTGCATCATCCGTTATGGCGGTGTTTCTGTCTGCCCGGGGAGGAAAGGGCTGAAAGATATGGCATGCATCCAGATTCCGCCATCTGGCGGGTTGTTATCCGCTCCTGTGTATTACTCTGTTGCTTGACAAGAGCAATAGGTTGCCGGTGTATCTTTTTGCAATAGGTTGCTTTTCAAACAGGATCATGCCTGAAGATGGCGGAAAAAGACCGCTGGACAAAAGGGGGATGGGCGAGCTTTTGCCTGCCCCGTTTGGGCCTGTAAGGTCAGGAAATTCACTTTTTTAACCACGAGGGAAGTACCGGAAAGGATGATTTTTTCATTGGTCTGCCAACTTGTGGTGTATGCTTCAAGCATGATGAAAAACCTTTGCAGGGCAAAGAATAAGTACAAAAACCGGAGTGGGCCGACAAGAGCGGTGATAACGCCAGTGAGCAGAACCTGTCCGGGACGATAATGCGTGGGACAATATCGCAAGGGACAGGGAAAACAGTGCCGATGATGGCCGCGGCCGGTATCAGTGCACTGTACGCGGCCCTGTTATGAAACGGGTGGCATGGGGGATAACGAGGCAAAAAAAACGATGGTGCCACAGGGCTGTTGCCTTCACTTGGTCAGCAAGGCCAGGCAGGTTAAAGAATTTCAACACTGCTTTGCCCGATAGGCACTGTACTCTCCGGTTTTTCGTAAAAAATAATGTCGTAACCGCAGTTGCGCAGTGTCAGGGATATCGGGTCTTGTCTGCAAATGCCATTTGCCTGAAAAGCAGGAAAACAAGTAAAAAAGGTGAAATAAAAACACTGGTATAGCGAATAAAAATCAGGATCACAGTGAAAATCTCCCCTGAAAAACCGTATCACGGCTGCCGTTGCCAGAAAAACACAACGGCAGTCTGCCTTTCAGCCGGATATACAGTTTTCCGCTCAGGTTGCTTTGTGATACAGCCTCTGTTGCACAAGGCTGCTGCCGGACAGGGCTGACCAGTTTTTTGCAATGCCGAGAATAGCCAGATCAATCAGCGGTTCAATGATAATTACGCTCATATAGGCAAGGCCAAAAGTTGCAATATTGCCCAGTGTTGCGGCGCTTAAGCCTTTGCCATAAAATGCCCAGAAACCGACCCAGACAACAATACCCGCCTGATAGGTGGTTGAAAGTGCCAGTGCCTGTCGGTATTGCACATCCTTATAGGCGCATTTTTGCGGGATAATGCGCCTTGCAACACAATCCATGACATAAAGCGGTGCAAGAAGCGTTGTAACATTCATACCATATTGCGGCAGGTCGAAGGGAGCGAAAAACAGTCCCTGCACCAGTAAACCGCAAGCGAGGCCTGTGGCTGCCGGTCCGGCGCCAAAGACCAGAAACAGGGTCGAGCCGAGAATAAGATGCACCTCCGAAACTCCAACCGGATAATGCGGCAATACCTCAAAAAATGAAAAAACCAACGCTGTTGTTATCACTGCCCGCCAGCAAAAGGCGGCAAAACCGCCATCCCTGCTGATGGTATTCCACGCCATTCTGGCGGCAATGCCAAAAGATGCTGCCGCTGTGACATAGCTTGAAATAATTTTTGCGCCCGTAACGACGCCGGGTTCAATGTGCATGACATAATCCTTTCCGCACCCACCGTGCTGAAACTGATACAATTTCCGGCTGCAGGGCAGCCCATTCCATACGGCAGGTTTCCTGGCTTGCGGATGTTCAATATACCCATCCACCTTCCCGTTTTCACAGTGGCCGGGGCACAGGAATTGCGTCCCGATGATGGGGTATCTACCGCTCACAGTTGCGGGGGCAGCTCCGGCTTGGGTTTTCTTGTATGAAGCAACCCGTCCCGTATTCCCTATTAACCCTCCTTCGGAGGGAACCGTCAATGCATGGAGATAATAGCAAAATCGCGGCGGCGTCAAGTATCGCATACCGGGTAACCGAAGAAAGCCGGACTTTGTATTCTGCTTCGGTTTGCCATAAATGAAAGAGCGTGAATTTATCTCTGTTTTTCTGAAAAATGCCTGTCATTTATTGTAAATCAAAAGGCTCTGTAGCGGGTAGGGGGATTTGACACTGCAAATCCTGCTGCTGTTCCGGCTGTGATGAGGTGAGCGGGTTTTGATGTAGAAAACCGCCGGAAAATCCGGGTTGTCAGGGTTATTGCGCACGCTGACATAGTGTGGAGAAGTAAAGCATGGAGGGTAACGGATATGTCACAGGTGCTGACTGTCCTGGATATCTGGCTGGTGCGCCATCTGATGGTTTACCTGAAGGCTATACCGGAAAAACCCGCTGCTGTTTGACACTTATCTGGCACAGGCCATTGAAGTTGATGTTGACTGCCTGTGTGATGGCAGGAACACCATGATTGCGGGGATCATGGAGCATATTGAGGAAGCGGGTGTCCACTCCGGCGACTCCGCCTGCTCCCTGCCTGCACATACCCTTTCTGATTCCATTGTGAAAAAGCTGGAAGAAACCATGCGCAGGCAGGTTGAAACGGTGTCTGCTGCCTGCGTGAGGCTGCATCCTTGTCGGGATAGCCGGCAGGAAAGGATTATAAAGCTGTCTGGTTCCGAAAACTGTAAGGCAGTTTTACAGGAAATAAACCGGAATTACCGCGTCAGTTCCGGTTGTGGGATTGTGCCTGATGCCTGCCTGCTTTTTCACCGGCCACGGAACATCAGCAGCCATGCCATGACAATCGGCGCAAGTGAAAGACTGAAAAGAAAATAACTGCCCGCCCATTGGCTGATGCGTGGTTGATAACGGGCAAGGATACGGGCACCAAGATAAAGGCTCCACAGGCTTGCTCCTGCCAGGATAAAAACGCGGAGATCACCAAGCCACCAGAACGTGATGCCATCATATTGCAGCAGCTTGACAGTTGTTGCTGTCAGGCCCAGAAAAAGGCCGGCAGCAGCAAGGGGCAGGAAAGCCTGTGCAAGATGCAGCTTGAGTATCGGCCCTTTACGGGTAAATGCAGCAACAAGACTGAGAATGATACTGAGAAAACCGCCGAAAACCACGCCGCTGCCCAGAATGTAAAAAGTAATGCAAAAACCGTCAAGCCAGTTGAAACTGTCGTTATTGGCCGGGTAGTTCGTCAGTATCCACCACGGCGCGGTGGTATTGAGCGGCCAAAAGATGTCATGATCGAGCAGCCACTTGGCAAGTACCAGTTTGAAGCGCACAAACCATGGGTTCGCAGTCCAGGTAAAGGCGCCGATGGCAACACCAATCATGCCGTAGAACAAAAGGCGTGTTTCCCACATATTGTTCTTTTGGGCGCCATATTTCAGAATTTCTTCATTACAGGGCCGCGGTTCAAGTGTAACTGCATGACGATATCCGGCACAACGCCCGCACATATGACAGGCCGAAATACCGTTGAGCTGATGGATGCTGATCATCGGCGGGCACCGGGGATTGGGCGGCTGCAGGCCGTCATATTGACGCCAGGCTGTTGCATCGGTCTTGAAACTTGCCGGTGACAGCCGCGACAGAAGATTGAAGACCCCGTTGACAGGGCACAGATAGCGGCACCATACGCGCGTGCCCCGGCCAAAGAAAAAACCGACAATTATTGCACCGACAGTTGAGCCGCCAAGAATGAGAAGGGCTGCCTGTGCATAGTCGTAAACGCTGATAAGCTGTCCGTATAATGTTGTAAGAATAAATGCAACCACAGGCCAGCCGCGCCATTTAAGCCAGCGTGGAATAGTTCTGTTTAAACCTGTCCGGCTTGTCCATTCGGTCAGTGCGCCTTCCGGGCAAAAAACACCACACCACAGCCGCCCGAACAGCAGCATGGATAAAATCACGAAAGGCCACCATATGCCCCAAAAAACAAACTGGGCAAAAAGAACAAGGTTATTGAGAATATGGGCTTTTCCTGGTGGCAGACTCATAAATGCCGGTATGATGAGAAGTGCCAGATAAAGCAGAACAACTGTCCATTGAATAATCTGGATAAAGCGGCCATGCCGCTGCATCGCCAGGCCCAGGGAACGCAGGGAAGATACAAGAAAATGCTGCATTGCGTCACACCGCCTGCGGAGATCTTTCGGTCATATTTTTCTGCTTCCGGTTTTTTCTGCTTCCGCTCGAACATAAAATAATGGCTGTTGCCCAGTACAGCACAAGAATACCTGTCTGCATCAATGACGGGTTGGCGTGATAGCCGGTCAATGATACAAGCATGTTATTATCAGGCAACAGCCATTGTGTGCTCCACAGCGGACTATCCATAAAGGAATATATCCATTCGGGCAGGTCATAGACTGAAAGCTGACTTGCCGCTTTGTCAAAGGCATTGACCATCATCGCACCGCCGATAAGCAGAAGCACGAATTCGCTGATGCGGAAATACCATTTCCAGGAAATGATGCCTGAAAATTTTTGCAGAAGTACAAAAGTGAAAACAGCAAGTCCAAAGCCGGTCATGCCGCCGAGAATAAAAAGGCCAAGTGATGTCCCCTGCTGTTGCAGCCCTATACCAGCAAGGAAGACAACTGTTTCTGACCCCTCCCGTGCAATGGCAATCATGGTCAGTATCATGATACCGAAACTCCCGGAGCGGGTCATGCTTCGGGCAACTTCCATTTCAAGCTGTTTTTTCATACTGCTGCCATGACGATGCATCCAGGTGATCATTTGCAGGATCAGAATGCTTGCAGACATCATTGTGAAGGTGAAAAACCATTCGCCTCCCGGGCCGGAAAACCATTGACCGGCAATCCAGAAGGCAATAGCCAGAATACCGGCCAGCAAAAATCCAAGGCCCGCACCGATCCACAGCTGGTTGATCTGCGATGTCAGGTTTTCACGTTTGAGCCATGCATAAAGAATGCCGACAACCAGAAGCGCTTCAACGCTTTCGCGCCAGACTATAAAAAGAGGTGCCTGCATATCGCTACAGCCTTTTCACTGTTCTTTTGCAATAATATCAAAACCGGTCATATCCGTATGGAATTCATCAATAAAATGATAGGTACCCGGCTTCAGCGGGTGAATGACAACGAAGGATTCAATATTCGGGCCCAATACCTTCTCGACGCGTAGAGACAGATTCTCGAATTCTGCCGGTCCGATTCCTGTATTTCGAACCGTGATTTTAAATCTTTGACCTGCGGGAACCTCAATTTTTTCCGGGCAGAATTTTCCGTCCGTGATGGTGATTTCATAGTTGGGTAAAGAAACAGCGTAGGCTGGGTATACCGGAAAAAGACAGAAGATCACGAAAAAAATACGCATCCGAAATGCTTTTTTGCTGTTTTGTCAGGTTCAGAAACGTCATCAGCAGGGAACTGTTATTTGACGGATAAGGTTATGCTGAAAACTTTTATTCCATGCTCGAAAATCAGAATTCTAGTAACCGCCTTTTTTGCCGGTTCCTGCATAGGTGAAATCATACTCACTTATGCATTGTTTAAACCAGGGGGCAACCCCGGTCTCTTTATCAACGTGTCGGCCAAACATGGATTTTTCTGACGGTGGCAGAATGGTGAACTTCAGATGATATTCGCCTGCGCCGGGCATTTTGATGTTTTCACCGTAATGCGGGCCATCATTGGCAACCATAGGGTGAAACATGCCTCTCAGGGTTTCGTTGCTGCCTCGTCTGGACAGTTCATAGGTAACCTGCAAATAGGGCATCCAACTGCCTTCCTGAAAGCCATTAACGTTATTTTCAACGGCGTGAATGTCAGCCTCGAGATGAATATCTGACTCAGCAGCAGGCCGCATCATGCCGGCAGGCTCCATCTCAATCGGCTGAAGATATACCGCTGCAATTTCCATTCCGCCGCAAAATTGCGGTTCACCAATCGGGTACTCGATGGCAGATGCCGGGGTTACACAAAGAGCAAGTGAAAAAGAAACAACATAGCAATTTAATTTCATAAGGAATCCCCTCATTAAACATTGCAATAAAAACATGACATACATACTCATGTTTTGTATTGCAGTCAAATCACAATGGAAGAAAGTTTTGCCGGGAGACAATTTTTTGGCTGATTTTCCTGAAAAATCGTACATTAAAGAGAAATAAAAGGTATGACTGTGGTTTAATAATAAAACTGCGGAAGATCAGGAGCCGTTTGAATTCTGCTGTTCAGGGTTTCAGGTATTTTCTTGTAACTGTTCCTGTTTTCATTCATCGCATAACGGCCGGTAGCGGATATGGCGCGTATCCGTAGCAGGGGAAAGCTGTCACCCGGAGGCAAGTCCGTTTTACCGGGCGGTTTCGGTAATGTAAATCACAACGGCAAATTCTGTGTAGCCGGTATCGTGATTGCCAATGGGCAGGCGGCGGTTTTGATGCCTGTTTCATCCATATCCGCCAGCTTGTGGATTTCATTGGCAGGCAAACATTTCCGGGAAAGAAAGTGGCAGAAATATCATTCTGTCTTTTTCTGCCGCTACTCTTCCGGCAGGCAGCTATATGGGAAAAATATTATCTCGCAGACTGAGGATGCCTTACAGGCGGTAAAATTCATTGGCATCATAAGGGATTCATTTGAACTGGACAGTAAAGTTCGCCGGCAATCACTTCAGAATTATTCGTGCGTTGCTCCATGCTTTTCTGTCCCTTCCTGTGAGGATTGATGCCCTTCAGCAGCTCGTGAAACAATTGCCCCTGTTATTCTGGCTGCAATGGAATTCTGCCCGGGCAGATGCGGCAATTCGGGAAAATCAGAAATGGCACGATGCTTTGCTGGATATATACCACTTTCGTAAAATACCGGTGAAAAACGGCTAATTTGCGAAATAATCCTGTAAGGAACGTACTTGCAGGGAACCCGCATTCAGGGCCTCAATGGCTTGGGCCACAGCTTCAGCACCGGCCAGAGTGGTGTAGTAAGGTACTTTTTGCGACAGGGCGGCCAGGCGGATTGATTTTGAATCCGATACAGTGCTTGCACTGTCTGTCGTATTAAAGATGATATGCACCTGCCGGTTGCGGATGGCGTCTTCCACGTGAGGGTGTCCTTCAAGCACCTTGTTGATCTTGCTGGCTTCAATGCCATGTCTGGCCAGGAAATTCTGTGTGCCGCCTGTTGCCATAATGTGGAAGCCGATGGCGGCAAGCCGTTTGACCGGGGCCAGCACACGTTTCTTGTCTTCATCGCGGACAGAGACAAAAAGCCTGCCATGGCGCGGCAGTTCCACACCTGCCCCAAGCTGTGCCTTGGCAAAGGCAAGCGCGTACTTGTAATCAAGGCCCATAACTTCACCGGTTGAACGCATCTCCGGCCCAAGCAGGGTATCCACGCCGGGGAATCGCGCAAACGGAAAGACTGCTTCCTTAATGGCGATGTGCGTCTGTTTCGGTCTGGCCGGATGGCCGCCATAGCTGCCGAGTGCTTTTTCAAGGCTTTCTCCAGCCATGATGCGGGCTGCAACTTTGGCAATCGGCCTGCCAATTGTCTTGGCGACAAACGGCACCGTGCGCGATGCGCGCGGGTTGACCTCAAGCACATAAAGCACATCATCCTTGATGGCATATTGCACATTCATCAGGCCGCCAACATTCAACGCTCTGGCAAGGGCAGAGGTCTGTCTTTCCAGCTTTTTCACAATGGAATCAGAAAGGGTATGTGCAGGCAGGGAGCAGGCGGAGTCGCCGGAGTGGATACCCGCTTCCTCAATATGCTCCATGATCCCCGCAATCATGGTGTTCCTGCCATCACACAGGCAGTCAACATCAACTTCAATGGCCTGTGCCAGATAAGTGTCAAACAGCAGCGGGTTTTTGCCAAGCAGCGTGTTGATCTGGCCTGTCTTGTCATTGGGATAGCATATCTTGACATCTTCCGGCACCAGTTCTGGAACAGTGTCAAGCAGATATGTCTGCAATGTCCGTTCATCCTTGATAATCTGCATTGCCCGCCCGCCGAGAACGTAGGATGGGCGCACCACAAGCGGAAAGCCAAGGTCACTGGCAACCAGGCGTGCCTGCTCCACTGAATAGGCAATGCCGTTTCTGGGTTGTGTCAGGTCAAGCCTGGTCAGCAGTTTCTGAAAGCGGTCACGGTCTTCCGCAAGGTCAATCGCATCCGGTGAAGTGCCCAGAATCGGAGTACCGGCCTTTTCCAGTGCTTCTGCCAGTTTCAGCGGTGTTTGCCCGCCGAACTGCACAATGACGCCGACAAGTTCGCCCTTTTCCTTTTCAGCTTCCAGGATAGCAAGTACATCTTCTGCTGTCAGCGGTTCAAAATAGAGCCGGTCAGATGTATCATAATCAGTTGAGACTGTTTCAGGGTTACAGTTGACCATGATAGCCTCAAATCCGGCGTCACGCAGCGCGAACGCGGCGTGGCAGCAGCAATAGTCGAATTCAATCCCTTGTCCGATACGGTTTGGCCCGCCGCCAAGGATAACTACCTTGCGCCGGTCAGAAATCTGCGCTTCGGACCGGACGCGGCCGGCAAAAGGCACTTCATAGGTTGAGTACATATAGGCAGTAGGCGAGACAAACTCTGCCGCGCAGGTGTCAATCCGCTTGAAAACAGGCCTGACATCAAGCTGCGCCCGCCGGGCAGCAATATCCGCAGCGCTTTGTCCTGTCAGCATTCCCAGTCGGGAATCAGAAAAACCCATGGCTTTCAGCATGCGCAGATTGTCGGAATCTTTCGGCAGGCCATTGATGCGGATGCGCTCTTCCATATGGACAATGCCTTCAATCTGTTCCAGAAACCACGGATCAATCCGGCTGATCTGGTGAATTTCAGCAATGCTTAAACCCATGCGCATGGCCTGGGCTACAAAGCGCAGACGATCCGGCGTGGGGATCGCAATGGCTGTGCGTATGGCATTTTTCTCATCGCCTTTTTCATGTAAAGGTATAGTGATTTCATCAAGCCCGGTCAGGCCGGTTTCCAGTCCGCGCAGGGCTTTGTGCAGTGATTCCTGAAATGTACGGCCAATGGCCATCACTTCACCGACCGATTTCATGGACGTTGTCAGCACTGGCAGGGCACCGGGAAATTTCTCAAAAGCAAAGCGCGGAATTTTAGTCACGACATAGTCCATCGACGGTTCAAATGCGGCAGGTGTCGCTCCGCCGGTAATCGTGTTTTCCAATTCGTCCAGTGTATAGCCGACAGCAAGCTTGGCCGCAATTCTGGCAACAGGAAAGCCCGTCGCTTTTGAGGCAAGCGCCGATGAGCGTGAAACACGCGGGTTCATTTCAATAACAATCAGGCGCCCGTTTTCAGGATTGACAGCAAATTGCACATTGGAACCACCGGTTTCAACGCCGATTTCACGCAACACCATAATTGAAGCATTGCGCATAACCTGATATTCCTTGTCAGTCAGGGTCAGGGCAGGAGCAACGGTGATGGAATCACCTGTATGCACACCCATCGGGTCAATATTTTCAATAGAGCAGACGATGATGCAATTGTCCTTTTTATCACGGACAACTTCCATCTCGTATTCTTTCCAGCCGAGGACGCTTTCCTCAATCAGCACTTCTGTAGTGGGGGAAGCGTCAAGCCCGCTTTCGACAATCTCGTAAAATTGCAGGCGGTTATAGGCAATGCCGCCGCCTGTGCCACCCAGGGTGAAAGAGGGGCGGATAATGGCCGGCAGGCCGACATAATCAAGTGCCTGGCTGGCTTTGCCAATGGCATGCGCCATGTAACGCTGTTTACGGTCAGCGGTGCCAAGCTGCCATTCTGTTTCAAGCGCATCAAGGGCTTTGTCGAGAGTATCTCCTTCAAGCTTTTCTTTCAGTTTGCGCAATTCGTTTTCATGGCGATGGCGGTCTTCTTCCTTGATTTGCGTTGCGTTGGCCAGCATGGAGCGTGGCGTTTCCAAACCGATTTTTTTCATCGCTTCGCGGAAAAGCGCCCGGTCTTCTGCCTTGTCAATTGCCTCGGCATTGGCGCCGATCATTTCCACATTATAACGCTCAAGTACGCCCATACGCTTAAGGGAAAGCGCAGTGTTGAGCGCAGTCTGCCCTCCCATGGTGGGAAGCAGCGCGTCCGGGCGCTCGCGGGCAATGATCTTTGCCACGACTTCAGGGGTGATCGGCTCAATATAGGTTGCATCTGCCAGGTCAGGGTCGGTCATGATGGTAGCAGGGTTGGAATTGACCAGAATAATGCGGTAGCCTTCTTCTTTCAGCGCCCGGCATGCCTGTGTGCCAGAATAGTCGAATTCACACGCCTGCCCGATAACAATTGGCCCTGCACCGATAATAAGAATGGATTTGATATCTGTGCGTTTTGGCATGGTGTCTTCCCTGTGACAAACGCCCGCACGAAATCATCCGCCGGGTTGGTTTTGCAAACTTTCAAGGTCAGGTCTGTTTTATATGCAAAACAGACAGCAAACGTAACCCCAAAAACGCATGTTTCTGTTTTTTGTTCGGCTGCGTTTTGCCGATAGCCGGTTTTACATGCTGTTCCAGCCTGTATTTGACATGAACTGTTATACGGCTGTTGATTCTTTGGATTGCCGTATCTGTTTTACATTTTTAAATACGTGATATTCCAGAAGCAGGATTATAAGTGAACAGGCCTGTTTTTCTGTTCCGGTTTTATTGATTTTATCCGGTTATGGTGTTTTCCGGGGCATTTAAACGCCTGTAATAATGCATCTGGCTAAACAATAATGCGAGCAGCCAGGGAGGTAAATTTTGCAATCAGGTGTGATATTTAACGTTTGCAGATACGCAACCAAACAGGGGATTGAAGCATTTCCTTGCAGATTGTTGCTCCCTGTAATCAGGGAAACTGTTTCGATAACGGAGGTTTTCATGCGCTGGCAAGGACGCAGGCAAAGCAGCAATATTGAAGACCGCCGTAATCAGCGGATTTCCGCCGGGGAAATAGGGTTGCGCACGGGGTTGGCTGGTATCGGCTTTGGGCTTTTACGCAATGGCGGCAAAGGATATTTCATCCTGGCGCTGATCTTTATCGCGCTGGGCTATTTCGGTTTTGATTCTTTCCGGTTTCTGTTCGGGGGCGGTATGTTGCAGCAGACAAGCTCACGGATTGAAAGCCAGGCGTTGGAACCGGCTGATGATAAGCGCATCCAGTTTATTGCAAGCGTGCTTGCTCAAACAGAGGATGTCTGGAATGAGATTTTCAAGGCAAGAAGAGAGCAGTATATTGCACCTGATCTGGTTCTTTTCCGCACTGCTGTGCGGTCTGCCTGTGGAGCTGCGACGGCGGCAATCGGCCCGTTTTATTGCGCCAGTGACCGCAAGATTTACCTGGATGAAACTTTTTTTGATCAACTGGCCAGCCAGTTCGGCTCACCGGGTGAATTTGCGCAGGCCTATGTCATTGCCCATGAAGTTGGCCACCATATCCAGAATATCACCGGAACCTTCGCCCCCATTGACCGCCAGCGTCGGATTGCAGATGAAAAGACGGCCAATGTGCTGACTGTCCGTCTTGAACTTCAGGCCGATTGCTTTGCCGGCGTCTGGGCGCATTATGCCGGCAGACAGGGTATTGTTGAGGCAGGTGATATCGATTCTGCCCTTAATGCGGCGCATGAAATTGGTGATGATGTGTTGCAGAACAAGTCTCAGGGCTATGTTGTGCCAGACAGTTTCACCCACGGTACAGCTGCACAGCGTATGTATTGGTTCAAGCATGGTTTTAAAACGGGGACAGTGACAAGCTGTAATACAATGGACGGCAATATCTGAAGGGGCTGGTCTGTGGCAGAAGCCTTGTTCTGTAAAGTTTTATCCGGGGACAGGCGTTAAATCGATTAAAAGAACAGACTTGACCATGATTGCTGATATTCCGGAATTTTTCCTTCGTCTTAAGGTGATGGCAATGTCTTGCATTGCATTTTTCTTCTATGCCATACTCGACGACAGCCTGCTTTTTTCTATTGCAATTATCAGGGTCGCACAGATTGCATTGCATCTGACGGGCCACCTGGTTTCTTAAATGTGAAAGCAGTTTTGCCGGTATGTATCCTGGCATGATCGAAAACAGAAGAATACAGGTAAAACAATGACAGGAACAATATCCCAGGATCCAGGATTTATCCGGCGCGGGCTTATTCTTGTGTTTATTACGCTGCTGCTCGATGTTATCGGCATTGCTATTATCATGCCGGTTATGCCTGCATTTTTGAGAGAGCTTACCGGCGATTCTGTCAGCCGGGCATCGATTGACGGCGGTTTTCTGCTGATGGTTTATTCCGCCATGCAGTTTGTTTTTGCTCCTCTGGTCGGCAATTTTTCCGATCGGTTCGGCCGCAGGCCGGTTTTGCTTGTTTCTATTCTGACCTTTGCCATTGATAATCTGATCTGTGCATTGGCGATCAGTTACTGGATGTTGTTTGCCGGACGTATTCTGGCAGGGATCAGCGGTGCCAGTTTTGCCACATGTTCAGCTTTTATTGCTGATATTTCAGATGATAAAACCCGTACCCGCAACTTTGGCCTGATTGGCATTGCCTTTGGGGCGGGTTTTATTCTGGGGCCGGTGGTTGGCGGGCTTCTGGGCCAGTTTGGCCCGCGTATTCCTTTTTATGTGGCCGCGGCCCTTTCATTGATCAATTTTGTCTTTTCCTGGTTTATGCTGCCGGAATCGTTGCAAATGCAGAATCGCCGGCCTTTTGATATCAGGCGTGCCAACCCGCTTGGCACGTTGAGCCAGATGCGCAAATATCCTTCGGTTCTGTGGGTTTCGCTTGCCTTCTTTTTTTACTGGATGGCAGAATCGGTCTGGCCTTCTGCGTGGTCTTTTGTCAGCACCTATCGCTATGGCTGGAATGAAGGTCTGATAGGGTTGTCTTTGGGAATATTTGGTGCCGGGCAGATTGTTATTATGGGGGTTGTTTTGCCGCGTCTTGCTTCCCGCCGCTGGAGTGATTGGCGTATATCGGTTACAGGACTTGTTTTTGCCGTATTGGGGCTTGCCGGTTATTCCTTTGCTTCAGAAGGATGGATGATATTTGTTATTTTTGGTCTGACCTGCCTGGAATATCTGGCCCATGCGCCAATGCGAGCTATTGCGGCCAGTGAAGTTCCGCCTTCTGCACAAGGGGAATTGCAAGGCGCATTAACAAGCATCGGCAGTATCACTTCCATGACAGGGCCGATTATGTATACATGGATTTTTTCCCGGGCAACGGGTACGGATGCGCCGATTCATTTTGCAGGAGCGCCCTATCTGCTGGCTGCGGTTTTTGCTTTTGCCGCTTTGTTTGTCATGGTTTGCCTTGTCCGGCCGTCGAACAGAAAAACATCATGTAAAAAAATGCAGAAAAATTTCTGAGCCATAACTGTGTTTTCAAACGAAACACAACGCTCATTCTCCGATGAGAACTGTGAATGATTCATAAACCGGTTCCTGGTACATCAGGTTTTCTGCTCTGAAAGACAGCCTGATAAAGCTGCCTGCTGTTTGTGCTCTTTGATAAGATCAAGAAAGCGCCAGAACAGATAATGGCTGTCCTGCGGGCCGGGCGAGGCTTCAGGGTGGTGCTGTACGGAAAAAACCGGTTTTCCCATTATCCGGATACCGCAATTGGAGCCGTCAAACAAGGAAACATGTGTCTCTTCGACACCTTTCGGCAGGGTTTTGGCATCCACTGCAAAGCCGTGATTCATGGAAACAATTTCCACCTTGCCGGCAGTTATATCCTTGACAGGATGATTGGCGCCATGATGCCCCTGGTGCATTTTGATCGTTCTGGCTCCGCTGGCCAATGCCAGCATCTGATGGCCCAGGCAAATGCCAAACAATGGAATGCCGCTTTCAATAAACTTTATAATAGCCGGAACCGCATAGGAACCGGTTGCCTCCGGATCTCCGGGGCCATTGGAAAGAAAAATTCCATCTGGCTTCATGGCCAGAACGTCTTCTGCCGGTGTACGGGCCGGAATGACAGTCACTTTTGCGCCAAGGGCAGCCAGCAGGCGCAGGATATTGCGCTTCACTCCGTAATCAATAGCCACAATGTGATATTGCGCATTTTTCTCTTCACCATAACCTTCATTCCAGACCCATGGTGTCTGGCTCCATTGAAGTGATTGTCCGCAACTGGCATCTTTGGCCAGGTCCAGTCCCTCCAGGCCTGGCCATGCATCAGCACGTTGTTTAAGGGTCTTGATATCAAAATTTCCTGATGGTTCATGGGCAATAACTGCATTCAAGGCTCCCTTTTCACGGATAAGCGTTGTCAACGCACGGGTATCAGTGCCTGAAAGGCCAATAATACCGCGCGTTTTAAGCCAGTTATCAAGTTTTTCTGCTGCCCGGTAATTGGAAGGGCGGGTGATATCTGCCTTGAAGATGGCGCCCACAGCGCCAAACCGGTTGGCAGGGTTCAGAACTTCGATATCTTCCCTGTTGGTGCCGGCATTGCCGATATGGGGAAAGGTGAATGTTACGATCTGGCCTGTATAGGAAGGATCAGTCAGGATTTCTTCATATCCTGTCAACGCGGTGTTAAAGCACACCTCCGCCTCAGCTGCACCGGTTGCACCTGCGCCCTTGCCTTTGATAACTGTTCCATCCGCCAGTACAAGCAAGGCAGTTGGACGTGTTTCGATCCATGGTTCAGCGGTTTTTATGCTCATTTCGTGCGTCACTGTCTCTCTGTCCATTGGAAGACATGAAATTATTGATTTTGCCCCACCTTGCTGAAATCAATGATCCGGAGTCTGATTTTACTACATTATCTTGTCTGAAAAGTCTGCAACTTTTCGGACAATGCGGTAATCAGAGCATTTCCCGGTACTTGCCTGAGGGGATGGATGAAAAATCCACCCTCCGGTTTTGAAAATACAGATGTTCAGTCAGGTGTCAGGATGAAAAATGTATCTCTTTAAAAATAAAGGGCCTTTTTATCTTTTTTTCAGAAATGCCGGAAAAATCCCTTTTATCGGTCACTATGCCGTGATCGGACTGATTGACTGAGCCGAAAAGGCTGAATATCATTAACAAAACAGAAATGGAAAGGCATAATGTTGCGTGATGAGATTACCAATGGCTTGAAAGCAGCCATGAAAGAACAGGACAAGATACGGCTGTCAACGCTGCGTCTTGTCAATGCTGCGATCAAGGATCGGGATATCGCCAACCGTGGCGAAGGAAAGCCTGTGGCAGACGATGGCGAATTACAGGGTCTGCTGGCACGCATGATCAAACAGCGCGAGGAATCAGCCAGAATATATGATGAAGGTGGCCGCAGTGAACTGGCTGCTAATGAGCGCAGTGAAATTACTGTTATCCAGGAGTTTTTACCCCGGCAGCTTGATGAGGCGGAAATGAAAAAAGCTGTTGATAAGGCAATTGCAGAAAATGCAGCTGAAAGTCTGCGCGATATGGGCAAGGTTATGGGCTGGCTGAAAGAGCGCTATGCCGGACAGATGGATTTTTCCAAAGCAAGCGCTGCTGTGCGTGAAAAGCTCAAATAGTGAACGGCGGCGGTTTTTTCCTTCCGGACCGGTTCAGTTATTTTCAGGGAAGGGAAGGCTGAGTCTGTCTCAGCCTTCCTTTCTGTTTTCAGACCGGTTTCACCTTGCCGGTTTGCAGCCCCGAAAGCATAAGCTGTATATCGTTACCATTTGGTATCTGGTAAATCCGCAGGTCGAAATCAGGCATGACCGAATAGAGATGATCGAAAATATCTGATTGAATCGTTTCATATTCACCCCAGTTGACCGTATTGGTAAAACAGTAGATTTCAAGGGGCAATCCTTCTGCTCCCGGTGCCATCTGCCTGACCAGAATGGTCATATCCTTGTGGATGCCGGGGTGATTTTTGATATAGGCGGCAACATAAGCGCGAAATGTACCTATATTGGTCAGCTTTCTGATATCAGCGAGAATAGTTTCATCAGCGTTAAGCTTGCTGTTCCATTCCGCAATTTCCTGCTGTTTGTTTTTTATGTAGGTTTTAAGTTGCCGGTAGTATGAAAGGCTTTTGATATCCTTTTCGTTCAGAAAACGAATGCTGAACTGGTCGATATAAAGCGAACGCTTGATACGCCGGCCGCCGGCTTCCTGCATGCCACGCCAGTTTTTAAAAGGATCGGTTACAAATTTGCGGATTGGAACGGTCGTGATTGTCTTGTCAAAATTCTGCACTTTCACCGTATGCAGGGCAATGTCAATCACATCTCCATCTGCCCCGAGATTGGGAACTTCAATCCAGTCTCCGACGCGGATCATATCGGTTGAAGAAATCTGGATGCCGGCAACAAGAGACAAAAGTGTATCCTGAAAAACCAGAAGAAGTACCGCGGCCATCGCGCCCAAACCCGAAAGCAGGATAAGCGGTGAGCGGTCAATAAGCGTTGCCAGCATTAATATCGCAGCAATGGAGAAAAGCACGATCTTGGCAATTTGAACCGGCCCCTTGATCGATCTGAATTTTAATTGCGACTGGCGGCGGTAAAGCGTCTCGATAAAATTAAGCAGGGTGGCGAGGGTAAGTGCAATGATAAAAATGATAAACGCATTGGCAGCATTTTGGGCAACGGCAGCCAGTGCAGGAGGAATACCGGGGATAAACCTCACTCCTGATGAAAAAACCAGCGCCGGAGCAATATTGGCAAGATAGCGGATTGCTGTGCGTATCTCTGCATTTTGCCCACCGTCAATCAACGCAAGAAGTTTGTAGGAACCGCGAAGCAGCAGACGACGCACCAGAAAATTAACAATGAAAGCTGCGATGACAAGACCGGCACTCCATAAAACTGTTTCAACTCCCGGGTACGTGGTCAGTGACTGTAACTGCTGGGTGAATTGCTGCATACTTTCTCCTTTGAAATTTGTTCTGTAATCTCTGGTAACAGAAAGTATCTGTAATCCTTGTTCTGAGGTTATTGTGCGATTCGCAGCTGAGGTATCGCATGGTTCATGCAAAATACACAAAAGAATTAGTTTAAATGGCTGACAGGCAAGGAATCGGCTGAAAGGGTTTTCAAACCTGAGCTGCTTGTGTTTATATTTATATGTATTCAAAACTCCGGTTGTGCTGTTTACCGGTTTTCGACTTTGCAAGGATATTGTCTTTAATAATGCGCTTTCCGTCCGATTTTCTGGAAGAAATCCGTGCCCGGGTGCCTGTTTCGGCTGTTGTAGGGTCACGTGTCACTTTTGACAGAAAAAAAACCAGTGTCTCACGCGGGGATTTCTGGGCATGCTGCCCTTTCCATGGCGAGAAGACGCCAAGCTTCCATTGTGATGATCGCCGCGGCCGCTATCACTGTTTCGGTTGCGGGGTGAGTGGTGATCATTTCCGCTTTCTGATGGAGCTTGATGGTCTTTCTTTTCATGAAGCGGTGGAGCGTCTTGCTGATATGGCCGGCATTCCTGTGCCCCGGCCTGATCCTGAAGCTGAAAAGCATGAGGCCGAGCGGGCCACGCTTTATGATGTGATGGAATTGGCAGCACGGTTTTTTGAACAGCTTCTGCAAGACGAGGAAGGTTCCCATGCGCGCCGCTATTTGCGCGAGCGTGCGCTTGCACCGGCTTTGCAGAAGATGTTCCGTCTCGGGTTTGCAGCCGGCGGACATAACCGGCTGAAAGAGTTTCTGGTTGCTGAAGGTGTGGGCAGCCGCCAGCTTGAAGCATCCGGTTTGCTTGTCACCGGTGATGATGTGGCTGTGTCCTGTGATCGTTTCCGCGACCGTATCATGTTTCCGATTGAAAATGCCCGCGGACGGGTTGTCGGTTTTGGCGGCAGGGCGCTTTCATCTGGTGTGCGGGCCAAATATCTTAATTCGCCTGAAACGGATCTTTTCCATAAGGGGCGCATGTTATATAACCTCCCCCGTGCAAGGCGCGCATCCCGTCCAGGCGGGGGTAAGGCGGCAAAGCCGGTTATTGTTGTTGAAGGCTATATGGATGTGATTTCCCTTTCCGGTGCCGGTTTTGAAGAGGCTGTCGCCCCGCTGGGTACGGCATTGACTGAAGATCAGATCACTCTGTTATGGCGGTTTTGCAGCCATCCGGTTTTGTGTTTCGATGGCGATTCTGCCGGCCGCAATGCTGCTTTCCGGGCGCTTGATCGTGCTCTGCCTCTTATCAGGTCTGATGTTTCGCTGGGTTTTATGTTTTTGCCGGATGGCAAGGATCCTGATGATATCATCCGCGAAGGAGGGGGGCCGCTTTTCCGTGAATTGCTTGGGCAGGCGCTGCCTCTGGCCGATGTGCTGTGGCAACGCGAAACAGGCGGTCAGGTGTTTGTAACACCGGAAAGCCGGGCTGCCCTGGAAAAGCGGTTGCGCGATGCAGCTTTCACCATAAAGGATGAAAGCCTGCGCCATTATTACCTGCAGGATATACGCGAACGTGTGCGTGCATTTTTCCGCCCTGCTTTCATACCGTCCTTCCGCAGGGGGGAAGGGGCAAACAGGCCAGGCAGGCAGAATACAGCCCCCGGCAGGATAAACTTTTCAGAAAGTGTGACCCGTTCGGAACTGGTGAAAAGCAAAGGAGATGTTATCCTGCCGCGCGAGGTTGCAATTCTGGCAACGCTTGCCAACCATCCCGAACTCTGGAATGAGAACTTTGAAAAGCTGGCTGCACTTGAGTTCAGCAATCAGGAACTGGCGGCCTTGCATCGCACAATGCTGGATATTCTGGCGGAGTGGCGTCCCGGTAATACGGATGCCATGCTTGAGCTTCTGGATAAAAAAGGAAAGAAAACCATTCTGGCCCGGATTATGCAGTCTGTGCACAATTCAGGTATGCGCAGCGCTTTTGCCGCTGCTCCGCTGGAAGATGCCCGTGAAGCATTAAAACAAGCGCTCTACTTGCATCGACGCGCGCGCTACCTACATAAACAGTTGCGTGAAATTGAGACAGAACTGCTCAATAAGCCGGATAACAGTGTATTTGCAAGGTTGAGCGATGTCAAAAATGAACTGGAGCGTACAAATGCAACCGAAGCCCTGATTGAAGGATTTGGGTTATGGGATGTGGACTCAAATCGAAATGATGCGAATCATTAAAATGATTCGCCTTTTTGTTGCGAATCAGTCACGAGAGCTTGACGGGTAAGCATGTTTGTTGATTTAAGCGATTTAGACCACAAAAGCGGGCAATACCGGCAGGCCTGGGCGGCAAGGCAATCATTCAGGGTGCCCTGAAACTATGATGTTGTTTTGTGTTTTCCTGGCGTTTTTATCCGGAAATTCAGGCAGGGTAACCGGATTTTATACATTTCTGTAAGGGTTTGCTGCGTAATGCAGGCGCTATGAATGTCTGGAGTATGGACGGTATGGCTGGTAAGGCTAGGCAAAATGAGGATGCGGAGACGGAACGCGAGGTAAACGCGGATGGTCCTCTTCTTGATCTTTCTGATGACGCTGTCAAAAAAATGATCAAGCTCACCCGCAAGCGTGGCTATGTCACCATGGATGAGCTTAATGCTGTACTGCCTTCCGGGCAGGTTACATCTGAACAGATTGAAGACACAATGGCCATGCTTTCTGATATGGGTATCAATGTCGTTGAGGATGATGAGCAGGAGCAGGAAACTGATTCTGAAGTAGAAGGCGGCGATCTGGTTGAGGCAGCGGGCACAGCGCTTGCCACAACAGCAAAACGCGAGCCGGCCGACCGTACCGATGATCCGGTACGTATGTACCTGCGTGAAATGGGCGCTGTTGAGCTTTTGTCCCGTGAGGGTGAGATTGCTATTGCCAAGCGTATTGAGGCTGGCCGGGAAACAATGATTGCCGGTCTTTGCGAAAGTCCGCTGACATTTCAGGCGCTTATTATCTGGCGTGATGAACTGAACGATTCCCGCATTCTGTTGCGTGAAATTATTGATCTTGAAACCACTTATGCCGGGCCGGAAGCCCGGCAGGCTCCGATTGTTGAGCGGATGCAGGAGGAAAAGCCGAAGCAGGAGCCGTTCCGCCGTGCTGTGCGTGATGATGATGATATCACCGATGTTGGTGGAGATGCTCCGGTTGAGGAGGATGATGAGGATGACGATGAGGCCAATCTTTCGCTTGCTGCGATGGAGGCCGATCTGCGCCCTCATGTTATGGAAACGCTTGATCTTATTGCCAATACCTATGTCAAACTGCGCAAGTTGCAGGATCAGCAGGTTAAAAGCAGTCTTTCCGCTTCGGATAGTGGCGCCTTGTCATCAAGCCAGAAGCGCCGTTACAAGGAATTGAAAGATCAGTTGATCAAGGCGGTCAAATCGCTTTCGCTGAATCAGAACCGTATCGAATCACTTGTTGAGCAACTTTACGATATCAACAAGCGCCTGGTGCAGAATGAAGGCAAGCTGAAACGCCTTGCTGATTCCTATGGCGTGCGTCATGAAGAATTTCTTAAGGAATATCAGGGGCGTGAGCTGGATCCTGATTGGGTTAATTATATTGCAACCCTGCCGGGGCGTGGCTGGCAGCAATTTGCTGTGCGGGAGACGAAGGCCATTCAGGTTTTGCGCAGTGAAATTCAGATGCTGGCACAGGAAACGGGCATTTCCATTGGTGAATTCCGCCGTATTGTCAATCAGGTACAAAAGGGTGAGCGTGAAGCGACAATTGCCAAGAAGGAGATGGTGGAAGCCAATCTGCGACTGGTTATTTCCATTGCCAAGAAATATACCAACCGCGGCTTGCAGTTTCTTGATCTGATTCAGGAAGGCAATATTGGCCTGATGAAGGCGGTGGACAAGTTTGAATACCGTCGCGGTTATAAATTTTCGACCTATGCAACGTGGTGGATCAGGCAGGCTATTACCCGCTCGATTGCCGACCAGGCGCGGACAATCCGTATTCCGGTGCATATGATTGAAACGATTAACAAGATTGTGCGGACATCACGCCAGATGTTGCATGAGATCGGGCGTGAGCCAACGCCGGAGGAGCTTTCAGAAAAGCTTGCCATGCCACTGGAAAAGGTGCGCAAGGTTCTGAAAATTGCCAAGGAGCCGATTTCGCTTGAAACCCCTGTCGGTGATGAGGAAGATTCGCACCTTGGTGATTTTATTGAGGATAAGAATGCCTTGTTGCCTATTGATGCCGCCATTCAGGCCAATCTGCGTGATACGACAACGCGGGTTCTGGCATCACTTACTCCGCGTGAGGAGCGCGTTTTGCGGATGCGCTTTGGTATTGGTATGAATACTGACCATACGCTGGAAGAGGTTGGCCAGCAGTTTTCGGTTACGCGGGAGCGTATCCGCCAGATTGAGGCAAAAGCCCTGCGCAAGCTCAAGCATCCAAGCCGCTCACGCAAATTGCGCAGTTTTCTTGATTCATAAAGGAACTGGGCGGTGTTGTGTTTTTAAAAAAGGCGCCATTTCTGGCGGTTTTCTATTTGCAGATGTTTTGTTTTTCTTTTCATCCGATGGTTTTGCGGTCTTTTTTCATGCCGGTAAACCAGTCAGTAAAAGCCGGAAACATGGCTGAAACCACAAATATCAGGTGAAGCAGAGTGTACTGCATTAATTGCCAACCTTGATACTGGTTGGCATTCAGGAAAATCCGTAACAGATGCATCGGCGAAATCGCGACAATGGTTGAAGCAGCCCTGACCTTGAGCGAGCCGGTATCAATGATGCCAGGTCAATGAGCTTCTTTTTGCCTTCATCAAAATGGCTGGCGAAATTTTCATAACCGGAAATAATAACCATGGCGACAAGACCGGCTATAAGCGCCGCGTCAGTCAGGCCAGGCATTTTCAGAATGGTGTCTGTATCAGTCAGACCTGGTGCTTCTGGACGTGGAATCAAACAGTTTGTGTGCAAACGAAAAGGCATAAACAGCAGGTGTGATTGCCAGTCCCGGATAAAAGATAACAAGAAGTCAGCAGGAGGCAAGAATAATAAATTCAATAAGAAGTTTTATGCGTTTCATGTGTCTTTCTGTTTCAAAATTGAAGTCTGCTTTACATTTATAATAAAAGAAGAATATCGCAAATCTTTGAATAAAGGTGAATTCTGTTAAAATATAAGGTTAAATAACTATAATATGAAATATGATAATTTGAACCGGCCTTTCTGGCAAACCAAAACACTTGATGAAATGACTTCTGCCGAATGGGAGAGCTTGTGTGACAGTTGCGGCCAGTGTTGCATGCATAAACTTGAAGATGAGGATACCGGCAACTTTTATGAAACAAGTGTCTCATGCGTTTTGCTTGACAGGGAAACCTGCCGCTGCCGCAATTATCAGAACCGCAAGGCGCAGGTGCCTGATTGTGTCCAGCTGACCTGTGAGATGGTTGAAACCGTCCGCTGGCTGCCGCAAACCTGTGCCTATCGTCTGATTGCCGAAGACAAGGATCTGCGATGGTGGCACCCTCTTGTCTCCGGCAGCCTTGAAACCGTGCATGAGGCCGGTATATCCATGCGAGGAAAAATAAAGGCACGGGAAGATCAGTTGACAGAACCCGAAGATTATCTCGCCTATGTCACAAAAGCGGTTTAATCTCTTTTCCTTGCTGCATTGTCCCGAGGTATGATCCCTGCCCTATTTTTTGTTAATCAGTTCCATCGTGAGCGAAACATTGATATCATAACTGTTTTCGCCGGTGGCGATTGGCATGACAGATTTGGCCATCCGGGCCATCATTGGTTCCATGACGGATGATTTTTCTTCTATGCGCCATGTCCGCCCCAGCGTGACCCCCGCCGTATCGGCCAATATTCTGGCTTTGGCAATGGCGTTGGTAACTGCGTTTTTCCGGGCTTCATCATAAAGCGGTTGCGGGTTGGCATTGGTCAGCGTCATCTGGCCAAGGCCGTTGGCGCCGCTGGTCATGGCATCATCTACAATCTGACCAAGTCTGGCCAGATCATAAACCTTCAGGTGCAGCATATTGGTGGCCTGATATTCTTTTTTGTCAGGTTGCCTGGGCGTAGAATTATCGGATTGATAGACTGGTTGTACTGTCAGCCCTACGGTTTGCATGTCATTTTCTTTAATGCCGGCGGCTTTCATGGCTGCAATAACCTTGGTCATTGTGTTGCTTGTCTGATCCATCGCGGCCTTGGCGGTTTCTGCTTCATGCGAGACTGAAAGGTCAAGCAAAGCCATATCCGGTTTTGCGCTGGCTGTGCCACTCGCATAGACTGTTATCTTTGCCATATCATTTGTCTGCATCTGTATGTCTTGAGACAAAGCAGGTGCACTGCATAATGCCGCACCCAGAAAAACTGCTGAAACAGGCATTATCAGTGTTTTTTTTCGGCGAAACAGAAGAGGGAAAGTAATTTTTTTATGCATGAAAATCCTCAGTTAAACTTGTGTATGCAGTATAATAGTTAATAATTATTATGGAGTGAATAGGACAGTTTGCAAATTTTTAAAAAAAAGCCTTGTTTGCCTGTATGCTTTCGGCTAGACCACATGTGATTTTGTGCAATCAAAATCAGATGATCCAGTTCTTTGTTCTGTTGTATTTTTGCAGATGTTGAACATGCGGTTTGACTGCAAAGTGCCGTGGGTGGATATTGGGTTGGGCCTGTAGCTCAATTGGTCAGAGCCGGCGGCTCATAACCGCTTGGTTGGGGGTTCGAGTCCCTCCGGGCCCACCATTATTGAATTTTACCCTTATAAGTTATTGTTTTCGTTTGTATATTTTTCAGGTGTGGGCAACAGGATAAAAAGTGCGGGCAAAGATGTTTATTTTTTGTTCCTTTCCAGCTTGCCGATTGCATCCATTGCAAGCCTTCTCCTGTCTGCTGAGCGGGTATAAAGAGATGGCATATCATCATCTGTCCATC